>JAESFY010000034.1_pt1 | contig 193378 bp, 152 predicted proteins | sample 9266201 | NCBI WGS metagenome assembly JAESFY01 (sample SAMN14515071, study PRJNA621656) | algae metagenome | isolation source: Nodosilinea sp. WJT8-NPBG4 and co-occurring heterotrophs from soil, lower... | place: USA: Pinto Basin, Colorado Desert, California | collected 2006-05-27 | reverse complement strand
GCGGCGCAAACGCTATCATCATTGCCATAAATTCCATCGCAGCAAGCTCCTCAAGCCCTCATCTGAATTCTGCTTGCTGCTTTCCTGTTTGGATCAAATGGATAAAGTCGAGCTTAGAGGATGTTTGGTCTAGTAACTAAAGGCCTTTGTCAAAGCTTCGACTACCTGATCGAGGGCAACCGATCGTGAGGCCTTGAGCAAGACGCGATCGCCCGGTTGCAGTATCCCTTGCAAATGCTGGGCTAGAGATTTGTGGTCGGCAAAGCTCGCGGTCTTAACGCCCGCTGCCCCCTCCGCTAATGCTAAGGATTCCTCAGGATCGGCCAGGGTTAGCAGGGCATCCAGTCCCAGATTGCCCACGACCTGCCCTACTTGGCGGTGCAAATCGACCGATCGCTCCCCTAGCTCCTTCATCGTGCCCAGCACGGCAATCCGGCGTTGACCAGGGGTTTCAGCCAGCAGGTGAAGGGCCGCTGTCATCGATTCCACCCCAGCGTTGTAAGTTTCGTCGAGCAGCACAATGTCGTCTGGCAAAAGAATTTGCCGGGCGCGACCGCTGGGCAACTCTACTGAAATGCCTTGGCTGAGCACTCGCCAGTCGAGGTTGAGGGCCTGCATAACGGCGATCGCTGCCAACAGGTTCAGGGCATTGTGGCGACCCGGCAGCGGCAGTGGTAGAGATACGCCTTGCACCTCCAGGGTTTCAGGATCAATCAGCTGACCCTGGACGTCGCCACCCTCTAAGCCAAAGGTAATGGTGCGCCCAGACCACACGGTACGGGCGGTGGCTAGGAGCCTAGCGTTGTCATGGTTGAGTACGGCAATGCTTTGGGGCGACTCGGCTAACAGCTCGCACTTGGCGTCAGCAATGGCCTGCTCTGACCCCAGACGGCCAATGTGAGCTGTACCCACATTGGTAATGACCGCCACATCAGGTACAGCAATGCGGGCTAACCGAGCGATCTCCCCCGGCCCCCGCATGCCCATTTCAATCACTCCAAAGGCGTGGTCGGGTCGAAGTTGGAGCAGCGTTTTGGGAACACCAATGTCGTTGTTGTAGTTAGCCTGGGTTTTGTGTACTGGTCCCTGGGTACCCAAGGCCGCCGCCAGCAGTTCCTTGGTGGTAGTTTTGCCCACCGACCCAGTAATTGCTACAATGCTCGCCTGCTGTTGAGTACGCCACCAGTGCCCTAGAGCCTGGTAAGCCACAAGGGTATCAGCTACCGGCAAGCAAGGCAGATGGGGTATGAGCTTATCCTGCTTAACCACCGCCGCTATGGCACCCTGAGCGATTGCCTCTTCAACAAAGCCATGCCCATCAAAGCGATCGCCCGTCAGCGCGATGAAGAGAGCGTTTTCTCGGACATCACGACTATCAGTAGTAATATTTGCTACATAGTCTTCTCGGTGAGCAGGCGGCACAAAATCTAGAGGCGCCTGCATAGCTGCGGCCAGGGTAGCTAGTGATGAAAAGCCCATAGAGTCAATGATAGTAAGCTGTAGCGATGCCAGGATATGCCAGGTTTTGGCCCGCTCCCGTCGCAAAGTGTTCTGATTGTAAAGGAATTCTGTCCCTGGCCGTCAGGCAGCTTTTCCAGTGCAGGGGCAGACTTTGGCTGTAGACTAGCAAGCTGCCTGGGTTTAAGTGGTTTAATTCACGCTCAACGCTTGAACTCAATGTTCTGCGGTGAATAGCTTTAGGGGATGGGTATTCTAGCCATAACAGGGTTTACTACTAGCTCATGATTGGGTAAAGAACTTTACCAGAGCTTCGTTAACGCTCCCGACATAATCGCCGAAACTAGAAAATTCACGCAGTAATCTTAAGATACGCAAACGATAGCCTAGTGTAAAAACTGACGCGACCAGGGTTGTCTATCGTCTTTAATGAGGCTAAGGACTGTTGCTGTCATCGAAACCGTGCATCTTTTAAGTTCGTACTTTAGCCAGTGAGCTTAACATCAAAATTCTTCTCATCGCAGTCCGAATGGGCTTAGTTTACTAAGCTCATCTGTTGGTGGGGCAAGGGCGGTAAAGCCGTGAAGACAAAAGCGATCTCTAACAATCGAATTACCACCGCTGATGAGCAGTGTCTCTACAGTCATCTGTTGACCTGCGTCAGCGTTGAGTCTCCTGACGCCATGCTCGATCGGTTTCAGGCGCTCTTCCTTGACGGATTTGGCTACCCTGATCGCGATGTCGTAGCTGCCCTCGATCGCTTGCTGGCCTGCCAAGAGATCGAAGAGTATTTTCGGTTCATTCTCAACCGTTGCTGCCACATTCTCATCAACCGCTGGCAAACCAATACTCAACTGCAGCCGGCTATTCCTATCTTGATTGAGCTGTTGGAGTCTGTGCCTGCCGATCAGGTGTCAGAGCGGTCGCGATCGCGACCCATTCGCCGTCTGCGCCAGGTTACTCAAGACTTTCGAGACACGGAGCAGTATCTCGCCCTCAAGCGACTGGCGCGTGTCATTGAGGCTCGCCACTCTGCCCTACCCCGCAACCGGCAGGCCGAGGCTGTGCCCTTGGGGTCGTTAATCAACCGCTATCCCTATCTTTATGAGCACTGTCTAGTGACTGAAGATAGCGACCTCCAACATCAGCAGTATGTACGTCATATGCAGGTTGAGGCTCAGCACAAATTTGAGGTTGACCTCAGCCACTACGTCACCTACCGAGTCCGTCGGGGGCGACTGCATCGCCAGGGGCAGACAGACTTTGCTGATCGGCTGCGAATGGTGCCCAATCCCACCTTATTAAACGATAAAGAGCTGGTCTCGTCGCTCAAGCACTTTGCCCGTCGCCGCGATCACGGCCAAAGCTATCGCGACGGAGCCCAGCGTTTTTTGCTCAACCACAATCATGGGGTGTCGTTTCGGCAGTTCAAAGAAGACCTGTTTGACTACATCATTGCCGATGTCGATGCCGACTATGGTCAGCGACAGTTCAAAGCCATGCTGCAAGACCACCTGCTGTCTGCCTTTACCGACAGCGACAGCAATCCAATGGATGACTTTCTCAAGGTGCGTACTTGTAGCAACCTATTCAACTTTTTGGTGGTTGACCCCAGCGCTGGTCGGCAACACTACGTATTCCTTGATTTAATCAATAACCTGGGGCCAGTGCACACTACGGGACTGCTGCTCAGAATTTTGCTGATTTGCCAAAAGGTTAAGCCTTTCTTAGAGCGACGGTTTTCGCTGTTGTTTAACCACTACGAAACTGCCTCCAGCGAAACGGTGGCCTGGTTGATCAATATGTTTGAAAATATCAACATTGCCCTTAGCCTTAACTTCGGCAGCGTTGATCTGTCCCATGCTGGGGCCCGATAGGTGCTGCTGTAGCCCAGCTTGGCAGCTGCGCTCGCCATTTAACCAGCTGCATAGCCGAGTCTAGCTCGAGCGCAAATGCTAGAGTCGTACCACGTGCAGATCTCCATTGCCCATTATGTACGACCTTGTTTCTGCCGCCCTTGGGGCTCAGCAGTTGACCCAGGCAGCCCAGTTGATTAAGCAGTGGCAGCAAAAAACGCCGCAAGATCCTTGGCTTAAGCTGGCCATAGGGCAATATTGGGAAGCCAAGACCGAGCTAGAGAAGGCCCAGATTACCTATACCCAGCTGCTGCAAAGCACCGCCAACACTAAAGTGCTGAGCCAGGCGCGGGAGGGTGTGCAGCGGGTGCGAGACCGGATGGCCCAGCGTCGAGAGCACGACCTGAGCGCCGCCAAGCAGCAGCCGGGAGCGGCGGCGACGGCCATGCTGGTGCTGGAGCCGGTGACGGGCGATCGCCGAGAATCGGCGGCCCAAAGCCTAGCTCGAGTCATGCAGATTGATGCTTACACGGCCAGAACCCGGCTACCCAGCAAGCACTGGCGACTGCTGCGAGTTGGCCCAGCGGGAGAGACTCAGTATTTTTGCGAACAGCTTCAGGCCGAGGGCACCCCCGCTCGCTGGGCTACGGTGGATCAGGTCAAGGCGGTGGACACCTTTCGGGTGCAGGCGATTCGCGCAGTGGAGCCAGAGTTGACGGTGATTTGCCTGAATAGTGCAGGCCAGCAGGGCACCATTCAGCTCACCTGGGGTGACATCACCCAATGGGTCGTGGGGCAGCTGCCCATGTATGAATCAGTGGTGGATTTAGATGTGCGTGGCAAGCTCAGGCGCAAAGATGCCACCCAAGACTATGGTGAGGTGATCGACTGGCACCTGCACGGGCGTGGCTGCGTGCTGCGACTGTGCGATCGCACCTATAAGTTTCGTGAGGCGATGCCAATGCCACCAGCGGAATCGTTTCCATCGCCCTTGATTGCTGCTACCGCTTGGAAAGCTATGAAAAGCTATTTTGCAGCCCGGATCGCTTCAGCCCCGCTCACCGATTTCAGCGGCTTTGGGGAAAGTGCCCTGGATTTAATAGAACTGCTGCCGTCTTTTGAAAACCAGGTAGAAATGGGGCGATCGCGTCCATCGCCATGGGATGCAGCCTTTCACCTGTACAGCGGTCTACGGTTTGTGGTGAAGGCAGAAGCTAGAGGCTCAAAAAAATAAAGTTCAGGGTTAAGGGCTAACAACTAGCCCTCAACCCTGAACTCTTGAGTTATCCCTGGCGCATGCGTAGCGTTGTTGATCTAGCGGGTCTTAACCTGCTTAGCCATATTCAAGAAAGGAGACAGGCTAGGACCGGGACGGCGACGACGGGGTAGGGACGTACCTACGGTGGTGAGGTAGGTAGATGCGAAGGCGGTAGGAACTGGCTCAGCGGGTGCCATTGCTACAGGAGCGGGAGCAGCTTTAGCCGGAGCTTTGGTTGCCGCTTTTGCTGGGGCTTTGGTCGCTGCTTTTGCTGCGGCTTTAGCTGGGGCTTTGGTCGTTGCCTTTGCTGGAGCAGCTACAGACTTAGTCTCAGCAGGGGCTGTGAGAGCCGCTGCCGGTTGGGCGCTGCTGTCAGATTCATCGAGCTCCATGAAAAACTCAGACTTTTTGCCCAGACCTACCAGACTGCTAACGGTTTTGAAGATGCCGCCAAGCAGCCCAAAGATCGTCCCAAAAATAGACTTAATTAAACCCATGGGTATGTCCTTGATTTATCTGCGTTTCTAGATTAATTATCAAGTTCCGTTACGCCCTCTCACAAGGTGGAGCGACAACTAGATAAAAAAGTTAACACTAGCTTCAGAATTCCCTACAGCTTGTAGCTCTGCCTTTAGGATCCGTTTGGATCTGACTTAGAGCATGTAGGAGATCTTAACTTGACGGCCTGACGCTGATTTAAGGTCCACCACCATAGCCTGCGTCGAGGGGATGTATCTGCAAACTTCAATTCTGGCTTCGCCTGGGCAGCCATGTTTGCCAATGGTAGCGGCGGCAGCCGCGCCGCTTAAACAGCTATCCGCCAAGGTTAGACCTGGCGATCGCCCGCGACAAAACCCATGGAGTTAGAAGGGCTAAAGGTTTGATTTTGGTGCGATCGCTCTGCAATGGCCCGATAACGGGACTGGATTAATTTCTGCCGCTGAGCTAGAGCTGGTTTTTTTGTGGAAAAAGCAAATTAAGGTGAGTGAGCCCTTTACTTCTCTTAAAACTTCGTTAGGATAATTAATAACGATATTAAGTTTTCTAAACTCCTATGATTGCCCAGCAACGCCTTCTAGCCTTGGGCGGCCTTGCGCTTCAGCCCAATCAGTCTACTAACACCGCTTTTCAGATTTCTTGGACAATTCTGAGAGTGGTTGCCGGTATTGTTATGGTTCATAACGGCCTTGACAAGCTAGCCAACATTGAAAGCTTTGCTAATGCCTACGTGGCCTACCTAGGTCTGCCCTTCCCCATCACTCTGAGCTACATGGCGGCCTTCACTGAGCTGATTGGTGCTCCTTTGGTGGCCCTAGGGCTGTTTACTCGTCCTGCCGCTATAGGGCTTGTTTTCACCATGCTGGTGGCGATGTATCACCACATCAAGGTAGCGGGGTTCAGTATTCCTTACCTGGAGCTGTCTGCCCTCTATGCCGCTACCTTCCTGTTCTTTGTAATCAACGGTGGCGGTCGATTTTCGCTAGACGCGCTGCTGGCTAACGTGCTCAATAGACTGCGCACTAACCAAGCCAATGGCAAGCGCGCTTCCTTAGAAGATGTGTTTCGGCGATCGGATGAGGTTAAGTCTGGCGCTAAGTCAGGGTTGTAATCTGTCTTGTTGGTTTCCTCAAGCCCCCTGGCACAGTGCCAAGGGGCTTTGTTGTGAGCACTAGATGTGGGGAGATAGTCTGAGGGAATAGTTAGCCTCAGCAATGCAACAGCACCGTGAAAGCCACAATGGGGCTGTCGGGCAAAAGCTTAGAAGTTCTACTGCACTACCTCCAGTTGTCAATACAGCTATGGGTGCTCCTAAAGTGAAAAAGGTTGATAGAAAAAGCTGGCCTCTCCTAGGTGGGTGAGGCTAGGACGAGGCGCACTTCTATCGCAAAAAGCCTTGTTTTGTCTCGCCTGTCGGCTACAGGCTGAGCGATTCGGCTCAGATTCCCAAACGTTGGTAGACCTGATCGAGGTTGCGCAGGTGACGCTCAGGACTAAAGCAGAGGTCAATTTCTGCCTTCGATAGGTGTGCCGTCACGCGCTCGTCTGCCTCAATCAGCCCACGAAAGTTGCCGTCGTCGGTGTTCCAGGCCTGGTGGGCGCACGACTGCACGATCGCATAGGCTTCTTCCCGCGCTAGCCCCTTATCCACTAGGGCCAGCAGCACCCCTTGGCTAAACACCACGCCGCCGTAAACGTTCATGTTGCGGGCCATATTTTCGGGATAGACCAGCAGATTTTTAATCAGCTCAGTGGTTTCTACCAACATGAAGTGGGTGAGAATGCAGCTGTCGGGAAAGGCCACCCGCTCCACGGAACTGTGAGAAATATCTCGCTCGTGCCACAGAGCCACATTTTCCAGCGCCGCCATAGCATTGCCCCGCAAGAGTCGCGCCATGCCAGTCAGCCGTTCTGAGCGAATCGGGTTGCGCTTGTGGGGCATGGCCGACGAGCCCTTCTGTTTTTTGGAGAAAAATTCCTCCACTTCCAGCACGTCGGTGCGCTGCAAGTTGCGAATTTCGACCGCAAACCGCTCAATGGAGGCTCCTAGCAGAGCCAAAGCGTTCATAAAGTCGGCATGGATATCGCGGGAAATGACTTGGGTGGAGGCAGTGTCGGGGCGCAAGCCCAAGTTTTGGCAGGCCAGAGCCTCAATCTTGGGGTCGATGTTGGCGTAGGTGCCCACTGCACCAGAGATTTTGCCAACGGCGATCGCATCTTGCAAATGGGTCAGCCGCTCCCGGTGGCGCAGCATCTCGGCCAGCCAGCCAGCCAGCTTAAAACCAAAGGTAATTGGCTCAGCGTGAATGCCGTGGGAGCGGCCAATCATCACTGTGTCGCGGTGCTCCTGGGCCCGATAGCGAATTGCTTGAATCAGGCTTTCCACGTGGATCATAATGACTTGAAGGCTGTCTACAAGCTGCAGCGATAGCGCTGTATCCAGCATGTCGGAGCTGGTCATGCCCAAGTGAATATAACGCCCTGCGTCGCCCACATATTCGTTGACGTTGGTGAGAAAGGCGATCACATCGTGGCGCACCTCAGCCTCAATTTCAAGAATGCGCTTGGGGTCAAACTTGGCCTTAGCCTTGATTTCCTCGACCGCTTCCTGGGGAATATAGCCCAGCTCGGCCTGGGCTTCACACACTGCAATTTCGACCCTCAACCAGGTCTTAAATTTATAGTCGTCGGTCCAAAGATCGCCCATTTCGGGCAGGGTGTAGCGTTCAATCAAGGCTTTGGTCAGAATACAACCGTCCCATTCTACCCGGCGGCCCTAGGCTGTGGAAAATTGAAGCACTATACTTCACGCCTAGGGCCTTGGGTAGCGCTTTTCCAGCGTCAGGCAGGGTAAACGTACAGCGCCGGTTAGCTAGCCGACTGGTAATTGCCTTAATAACCTGCTGCGAACGCCTTAACCGCCACAGCGTTTATGCGGGTTGGAACGGCTGCACCTGCAACCGCTCACTTTGCTCATCAAGAGAGTTTACTGCGACTACTGGGCGTTTTGCCGGGCGTAGTTAAGGTTGGGCTGATAGTCGACCGCCTTCTGCTGGGCAGTAGCGTAGTTGGGGTCAGAGGCCGGAACTCGCTGCATGAGCTCGATGGCTCGGGCCCAAGCGTCGGCTACCTCTTGCCACTGGGCTGGGGTACTAGCGGTCTGAGCTTGGTTGGCGGCGGTTTGGGCCGCATTAACCGCTTGCCTAAACAGCTCATCTTCGGGCACAGCAGCCGGATCAACCGGAGGTGCAGCAGGCTCGGTAATTGCAGGGTCTCCCCCTGGAGTAGGCTGCCGCAAGCGACCGAGCACTCCGTAGAGCAGCAGGGCACCTAGAGCCAAAGCCCCCACCAAGCCCAAAATCAAGCGTGTGGGCAAGCCAGACTTTCCGCCTGACCGGCGGACGCTGCCGTCGTCATTAAACTGTTCTGGAGTGAGGGATACGTGGGTAGAGGGGTCTGAACCAAACTCTTGAATGAAGTCGTCAGTGGGGTCGGGTTCATCATCTGCCAAGACCACCCCATTGCGGTCTTGGATGAAGCCGTTGCTATCTAGGGAACTGTCGCTGAAGGCCCCATCGTCAAAACCTTCATCATCAAAACCCGCATTCCCAAAGCCTTCATCTGCAAAGCCCTCGGTGCCGAAATCGGTCTCAAAGCCTTCATCGCTTAGCCTTGCGGACTCGAATCCGGGGGCCTCAAACTCGTCGTTGCCAAACTCAACGGACTCAAAGGCCGGATCATCTGCGATGTTATTGCTAAGCCCGAGGCCAGCAGCCGGTACAGCCCCAACAGAATAATCCTCGGGCTGCTCTAGAAAGGCCTCGTCAACGTCGCTAGGATCGTTGGTCATGGCGAGGTCAGACATAAAGTCGCCATCGACGGTTTGGTCCAACTCCATAGTTGAGAAAGGCATATCGGCGTCGGCCTCAAAGCCTACTTCGTAGGGCTCAGCTGCAAAGGGATTTGGCGTAGTGTAGAGATCCTCAGCTTGAGTATCGGAGGTCAGGCCAGGATCGAAGACGCTCTCCGGTTCAGTCCCAAAGTCGGCGGGAGAATCTAGCACTAGGTTGGGGTCAAAGCTGTTGTCTTCCGTTGCCCACAAGGGAGTATCGGCCTGGGGGAAATCCAAGTTGCTTTCCTCGGGGATGAAGGCGTCCATGCCAAGGGGCTCTAGGACTAGATCTTCGGAACCAGCTTCTAGATCAAAATCGCTGGAGAAGGGAGTATCGATCGCTTCATCACTGAGATCGCCCTCGGCTAGGTCAAAGTCAACGGCGGCCAAGTCAGCGGTGCCCAAATCGTCGTAAGTACCTAGATCACCGTAAGTTCCCAAGTCATCGTAGGTGCCCAGGTCAGTGTCAGTGTCGCTGGTGAGATCAGACTCGTTTGCGGTCCAGTCGCTGCCTGCAAAGTCAGCGGATTCTGTGAGGTCTAGATCGGCAGCCGCGCCTAAATCTTCAAACGCCAACTCTTCTGGGGTCAGCAACTCGGAGGGTAAAGGCTCTAAACCCGCTTCTAGGTTTGAATCGGTGGTGTCGGTACCCAGATCAAGGTCAGGAAAGGCATAGGCGTCGGGTGTGCTTTCCTCAACCAGCGGTGCTTCTGGATCGAATCCTGCATCCAGTCCTAGATCTAAGCCGGCGTCGAACTCGGTAGCCGCTAGAGGGTCTGGTTCTACACCAGGAAAATCTAGGTCGTTGGGAATGTCCTCTAAGTTGGTAAGACCATCGGCGAGAATGGCTTCGTCACTCAAGTCTTCGTCAAAGACTAAGTCATCCATGCCAGACAAATCGTCGGCCCAGGGGGCGGTAGGGCTGTCTGCTGGGCCTGCGGCGGAAGTGATGCCCAGATCTGGACTGGCGTCGCTGCTGCTCCAAAGGTCATCTAGATCGATGTCGACGTCAGAGGCTGTTGGGGGAGCAGCAGGGGCATTGAGATCAAAGTCGAGGTCGTCGGCTGCGATCGCAGCCTGATCCCCAACCGTCTCACTCAGTTCTGAGCTGCTCTCAAAGTCGAGACCAAAGTCCGCCACCTCCTCAGTGCCACTGGCAGCGGCCCACTGCTGGGCTTCTAAGTCTAAAGCGGCCTGATCGGCAGCGGCAAAATCTAGATCAAGGTCGCTGGTGTTGGTGCCTAGGTCAAAGTCAAGCTCATCGCTCACTCCGGTGGGCACATCATTGAGGCCAAGATCCAAGTCCAACGCATCACTAGTGATGGGGTCTTCGTCACCCAAATCAAAATCTAGCTCGGTGCCAGCCCCGACCGTGGGTGATGGGTCTGGGCCTAGATCCAGGTCTAAATTATCGTCACTGAAGCCAAGGTCCAAATCCAACGCATCACTAGTGATGGGGTCTTCGCCATCCAAATCAAAATCTAAACCGGTGTCAGTTCCGATTGTGGGTGATGGGTCTGGGCCTAGATCCAGGTCTAAATTATCGTCACTGAAGCCAAGGTCCAAATCCAACGCATCACTAGTGATGGGGTCTTCGCCATCTAAATCAAAATCCAGACCGGTGTCAGCTCCGATCGTGGGTGATGGGTCTGGGCCTAGATCCAGGTCTAAATTATCGTCACTGAAGCCAAGGTCCAAATCCAACGCATCACTAGTGATGGGGTCTTCGCCATCCAAATCAAAATTTGGATCGGTGCCAGCATCGAAATCTAGATCGGTGTCAGCCCCGACCGTAGGGGATGGGTCTGGGCCGAGGTCCAGATCAAAATCATCGACTGACGCTCCGGCGACTTCGTCACCCATAGCGAGGTCGCCCATGCCTAAATCGAGGTCAAAATCGCTCGCTGAAGCACCTTCCTCTGGCGTATCGATGAAGTCTAAGTCAAGGCCTAGGTTGTTTGCGGAGTTGGCGGGTGCCTCCTCGAGGTCTAGGTCAAAGTCCAGCTCAGTGTCGTCGGGTGCAGTGCTCGCCAAGTCTTCGGTAAAGCTCAGGTCAGTCGCGGGGGCATCGGCCAGGGCCATGTCGAGATCAAAGTCAGTGGCGGACTCGGTAGCGGCAGGCTCTGAGAACTCTAGGTCAAAGTCTAGATCGGTGGCTCCAGCATCGCTCGGCTCTTCATCAAGACCTAGATCAAAATCGAGATCGCTGGCGTCGGCAGAGGTGTCGGTGAACTCTAGGCCAAAATCATCGGTGGCCCCCAGGTCGGTGCTGCTTTCGGAGTTGGTGGCTCCAGCATCGCTCGGTTCTTCACCAAGACCTAGATCGAAATCGAGATCGCTGGCATCGGCAGAGGTGTCGGTGAACTCTAGATCAAAATCATTGGTGGCCCCCAGATCGGTACCGCTTTCGGAGAGGCTGGTATCGGTCAGATCGAAGTCGCTAGCGCTATTGTCGGTAAAGCTCAGGTCAAAGTCGGCCTGGGCATCAAGGTCGCTGGGGCTATCTGTAAACCCTAAATCGAGGTCGGCACCGTTAAAGTCATTGCCTAGGGACGCGTCAAAGTCGCCTAGCTGATCGAGGTCGAGGTCGGCACCATTGGTGTTGTCGAGGTCAAACCCGAGGTCGAGGTCATCGCTGGCCGGGGCGGGCGCTAGACCGAGGTCAAGGTCCAAATCGCTAATCGGGGAGTCTTGCAGCACCAGGCTTTCGCTCCAGGCGCTGGTGTCGGCCCCCAGTTGTTTACCGCTGACGGTCAGCTGTTGAATGGCAGCTAGCTCCAGCCCGGTAACGCCCTTTTTAACGTAGGCGACCAGATCGGCCTGATTGGGAATTTGGGCAGCCTCTAGGTTCACCTGGAGGGTGCTGTCGTGTTGCACCACGTGGGCAGTGATACCCTGGACCTCCAGGTGGCGATTCATCAGAGCCGCGATCGCCTCTGGGTCACCCTGACGGGCCAGTTGCAGAACAGTGGGGGGCGTATTAGACATAGGGGTCTATTGAATTCAATGAATTCAGCGCACAGGCCGGAGAATTCCCTATAGTATGCCCGCGGTGGCTGATATTGACACAATCATCGGCTCACAGGGTGTAAACCTGAGGTAATGTCGTCCCAAATGTTACGGATTTTGTTGATTTAGCTCCTGTAAAGCGCGCTCTAGCTGCTGCTGGGCTTCGCCGTAGCGCTGCCAATCGCCCTGCTGAAGAGCTTGTTGGCCACTTTGGTACGATTCCAGCGCCGACTGCACCAGATCGGACACAGTGCTGGGTGGTGCAGGTTCGGTACCGGGAGCAGCGGGGGTGGGAGGTGGGGCGATCGCATCGCCAAAAATGGCGTCTAAGCTCTGGGTCAGAGTTTCTCGCATCACCACGCGATCGTTGTAGGCAACAATCACTCGCCGCAACTCGGGCAGCTCGCCCTGGTCAGCCCGTAGATAAATGGGCTGCACATAGAGCAGCGACTGCTCCACCGGAATTACCAGCAAGGTGCCGCGAATCACCCCCGAGCCCTGCTGACTCCAGAGAGTGAGCTGTTCCGAGATTTCTGGGGTCTGGCTAATGCGGGCCTCGACCTGGGTGGGGCCAAACACCAGTTCCTGCTTCGGAAATTCGTAGAGCAGCAGCCGACCGTAGTTGTCGCCGTCGGAACCGCCCGCCATCCAGGCGATCATGTTGTCGCGGTTGGCTGGGGTAAAGGGCAGAATTTGCATAAACTCCTCTCCCTCTAGCTGGGGCAGCTTCATAATCACGTAGTAGGGCTCCATGGGCTCCACTTCGTCCTCTTCCCCATGCTCTGGAAACCGCCACAGGTCCTCACGGTTATAGAACACCTCAGGGTTCTCCATGTGGTAAGCCCGGTACATCTGGGCCTGCACCGTGAAAATGTCTTGGGGGTAGCGCAGGTGCTCGCGGTAGTTGGCGGGCAGCTCTTCTATGGGTTTGAAAAGACTCGGGAAAATCTGGCTGTAGGTGGCCAGCAGCGGGTCATCGCGATCGCGGGCGTAAAACTCCAGGCTGCCGTCGTAGGCATCGACAAACACCTTGACCGCATCGCGAATGTAGTTGACGCCGTTGCGCATCAGGGGGTTGGTGTTCTCCACCAGTGAAACCATGTCGGTGCGGCGGTTGAGGGGCTCGGAATAGGGGTAGCGATCGCTGCTGGTATAGCCATCCAAAACCCACTTGATGCGCCCGTCGATCACCGCGGGGTAGGGATCGCTGTCGTAGGTGAGGAAGGGGGCGACGTGGCGCACCCGCTCAGTAATTAGCCGGTGGTAGTGAATCCGGGTTTCAGGGCTGAAATAGTTGGAAATTAGCACCCGCACGTTGCCCAAGTCAAAGGCGTAGGCCAGCCGTCGTAGCCAAGAGTTGAGCGGCACACCGCCCACTCCGGTGTAGCGGTAAGACGCGTTGGTGTCGCCTTGGGGATAGTCAAACTCGTCGGTATTGGCCCCCGTGAAAATGTAGTTACGAGTGCTTTCGCCGTAGTAGAGGCGGGGCTGGTCGAGGGGCAAATCGACGGTGCTGCTGGGGGGCACGTTGCGAATAAAGAAGTCGGGCAGCCCGTTGGGGGTGACCTGGTTGACCGGGCTCATCACGATCCCAAAACCGTGGGTAAATTTGAGCTGGCGGTTGATCCAGTTTTGGGCTTCGGGGGGCAATTGCTCGACCGGTAGCTCGCGGGCCGAGAGGGTGACCTGACGGTAGTCGCCGTTGAGGGTGTAGCGGTCAACATCCACATCCTCAAAGTTGTAGTAGAGGCGAATTTCTTGCAGCTGCTTGTAGGTGCTGAGCAGGGGGGCGTAGTCCCACAGGCGAATGTTGCCGATGGTGGGCTCATTGGCGTCGAGCACGGCGCGATCGAGGCGGTTGTCGGCGGGAAAGGGCTCTGACACCACGCTGGTGAGGTTGTAGGCCGCGCGGGTAAAGGCAATGTTGTGCTCGATGTAGGGGCGCTCCATGGTGAGCTCGTTGGGCTCAACCACAAAGTTTTGCTGGAACCAGGGATACATGCCGTTGACCAGCACCAGCACGCCCAGGTAGATCACAATGCCAAAAATTGGCAGTGAAAAGCCGCTGCGCCCGAGGGCAATTAGAAACAGCGCCGCCACCGCCAGGGTGACAAACCCCATCAGCCAAAAGGACTGTAGCCGGGCATGGACATCGGTGTAGCCCGCCCCAAAAATGACGCCGCTGTCGGAGTAGAGCAGCGAAAAGCGATCGAGCCAAAAGCCCACCGCCAGCAGGGTCGCGATCGCCGCCAGCAGCAGACACAGGTGAGCCTTAGCTTCCCCGGTGAGAAAGTATTTCCAGCCGCGCTCGGGGCGCACCTCGCCCTTGAGGGCATACACGGTGCTAGCCAGCAGCAGCGACCACACCAGCAGGCCTAGCAAACTGTCCTGCAGCCCCTGCCATAGGGGCAGCTTAAACATGTAAAAGCCGATATCGCGCTGAAAGATGGGGTCAGGAGTGCCAAACTCAGTGGGGTTGAGAAATTGCAGCACCGTCTGCCAAGCCGATGCCGCCCGCAGCGACACCCCCAGCGACAGCAGAAAAACCAGCCCTGCTACCCCCAGATGGGCGAAGCGCTCGATCTGTTGGCGCTGCACCGGGTTGCTGTAGCGACTCAAAAAGCGGTAGACGCGATCGCGGGTTAGCTGCCGCGCGATCTGGTAGTTAGCCCACAGCACTCCGCCATAAACGACAAACGACCCCACTCCCAGGGCTAGCTGCCACTTGATGCGCACCCAAAACACCGACGCATAGCCCACCGACTCAAACCACCAGGACTCGGTGAGTAGATGCACCAGGCTGCCCGAAAATACCAGCAGCAGAGTGATTGCCACCACCCAGGGCAGCAGCCGACGGGCCTTGAAGGATTTAGCAGGGGAATAGGTCACAGGTATGGCAGGTAGGGGCAGAGTGCAGCCAGGCAAAACCTCTAAAACATAGCGCCTGAAGTGCCGTTGCTTCTAAAGTCTAGCGATCTCACTGCTGAGACAAGTCGCCTATACCCCCAGGCTTAATTTTTTTTTAGGACGGCGATCGCCTCAACAGCCTACTCTGTGGACTGACCGACCCCACCTACCGACGGATTGTCGTGCCGCTATGCTCGGGTTGTCCTGCGATCGCCGTGATGTCTCTCAAGCTGATTGTCAACTTTTACTAAGCCCGTGCGGAATGCCCGTAATTTCACGGAAGTTACCTGGGAAACCTAACTGGCAGTAGCCCTCCCTCGGTGCCCCACCTATGAGCGAATATACAGGCATGACCCCCACCGTCATCATTGGCGTAGGGGGAACTGGCAAAGAGATCCTGATCAAAATTCGCCGCATGATCGTGGAGCAATATGGCTCCCTCGACGCCCTGCCGATCGTCTCGTTTTTGCACATTGACACCGAGCAAAACGCCAAGGTCTCCGAAGCCCAAACGGTGCTAAAGCAAGATATTTCTCTGCGACCGATCGAGCAGGTGTGGGCCAAGGTCGAAGATGCCAAAGCCATTCTCAACAAGCTGTCGGCCTACCAATATCTAGACGAATGGTTTCCCAGCGAACTCAAGGGCACCGACTCGATCTTGTCTGGAGCGGGCCAAATTCGCGCCCTAGGGCGCTTTGCCTTCAGCCTCAACTACCCGCTGATCAAAGACTATTTCACCAAGGCCAAGGGGCGCATCGTCGGCCATGAAAAATTCATGCTCGATCGCTGGAAGGTGCAGCTCGACAAGGGCATCAACATCTTTGTGGTCTGCTCGCTCTCCGGCGGCACCGGCTCCGGCATGGTGATGGATCTGGCCTACAACCTGCGCGACTGGGTGCCGGTGTCAGAACTGCCGCAGACCAGCGCTTTTTTGGTGCTGCCGGGGGCCTTTTCGGGATTGGGCGATCGCGTCATCGCCAACGCCTACGCCGCCCTAATGGAGCTCAACCACTACAGCCGGAGCGATACCCGCTTTGACGCTCAATACAGCGACAGCCAGAGCGATCGCATCACCTCCCAGAGCGGGCTTGATGTGCCCTTCAACTTCACCTACCTGGTGGGTAACAGCAACGACAAAGTTACCTTTCCCACCCTGGGCGACGTGCTGGAAATGGTGGCACAGAACGTGTTTCTCGACTTTAGCTCCGGCTTTAGCCAGTACAAAAAGTTGGTGCGCGACAACGTGCGCAAGCACTGGGCCAGCCCCGACGCCCTGGGCTACCCGCAAAATTTCATGAGCTTTGGCCTCTCCAGCATTCAGTTTCCGGTCGAGCGAGTGCTGAACGCCTGCTCAGCCCGCCTCGCGGCCAAGCTGGTGGACTGGTGGAGCAACCCCACCCCGGCCCCGGCAGCCATGTCCGACCTGATTCGCACCGAGATTCTGCCCGGTCTGTTTTTGGCGGAATCGGAGCACGACCACCAGGTGATCGACAGCATCAGCATGGGCGACAACAAAAAGCCCTACGCCAAGGAAGTCGCCGACTGGGTGGCCGGGGTGCGCAAGCGCCGCAACGACCTCAACATTCCCTTTGAAAATCTCCAGCGATTTATCTCCAACGAGCAGGAAAAATATTCTCCCCACTTCAACGACACCGGCACCGACCCCAAGCGCTGGAGCGACTACTTTCAAAAAATGTGGGACAACCTCAGCTGGCTGATCCCTGAAAAGCGTAAGGAACTACGGGCTGCCGTCTACGTGATGGTGGAAGATCGCTTTCGGGGGCCAAAATTCACCCGGCAATTTCTGGAAGTCTTAATTGAGGTGTTTGCCGATTTTCGCAGCAGATTCGACCAAGATCGGCAGAAACACTGGCTACCTCGTGAGCGATCGGCCCAAAACGCCCTGCAAACCCTGCTGAAGCAGATCGACAATCATGCCAAGCAGATGATGATGCTCAACCGCAAGAAAGTCATTGAAGACGACTTTCAAGGCATCATGCAGGCCCTAGAGCAGATTTACGTCTCTAAAGTCGAGGTCAAAGCTCGCACCCTGGGAGTCATGCTGCTCGACGGCCTGCGCGAAGAAATTGACCAACTGCTGGTCGATCTCACTGCCTTGGAGACGGTGCTAAGCAATGTTCAGGTCGAACTGAAGGATAAAGAGCGTGTCTATACCCGGGAGACTGGGGGCCTGACGGTCAACGGCATTCTGCTCTACGACGAAAAAGAAATCGACGCCGCCTACCGCAAAACCGTTGCCGACCAGGAAGAAACCCTCTGCCAAACCCTCTCCCAGCAGGTGCTCGAAGAACTGCGAGTGCGCCTGTTTGACCTCTACCCCTACGATGCCCTCAAGACCAAAGATCTCTACGAGCGGCTGCTGGGTCAGGCTATGGATGTCTTTCGCCGCCGCAGCCAGCTCGATATTTCCACTGCCCGCAAATTTTTGGAACAGTACCCCACCGTCGAGATGCAGGAGGCCCAGATCAAAACTACCTTCGAGAAATCGGAGGCCTTTTTGCGCCTCAGCCAGGAGCAAAAGAAGCTGGGCTGGGACGACAAGCTAGAGAAGTACCAAAAACTCGTCGGCATTCAGGGCGGCAGCAAACCCACCGACCCGGCAGTGTCGGCTCTGCTGCCGATGATTCGCAAAACCAGCACCGTCACCGACAAGGAAATTCGTCCCCTCAACGACCCTTACCACATCTACTTTGTGCAGGAGACAGGAGCCTTCCCGCTGCGACTGATTGAGGGCATGGAGCGGATGCGATCGCTCTACCGCGCCGTTTCCCAAGCTGACCACAACCCCCTTCATACCCACCAAGACTACCGCCAGTTTGGCGATGTCATGCCCGAAACCAGCAATGAACGGCAGGCCCGCTACAACCTAATGTTGGCCAACGCCCTGGGCCTGGTGCGTCAGGAAGACAACCGGGTTACCGGCTTCGCCGAGGTCAAATTCACCTACCGCGACAAGCTTACCGGCTTCGACAAAACCGAAGTCATGGGAGACACCTGGGAAGAGGCCGAAGATTTCCTACTCACCGACCAAAACCGGCGACTGGCCGAAACCCTAGATGGAGCGATTCGGGCGATCGGCGAACAGGCCGCTACCAAGCCCCAAAAGCAGGCCCTCTATACCCAAGTGATGACCTACCTGCAACAACAGGAGCAAAGCCTCCCCGGCGGCTCCGACAGCGAGGATTACAAGCGCATCCAGGAGGCGATTTCCAACTTCGTCACCACCCACCGCCTCTTCATCCCCTCCGATGCACCCGCCACTCCCTCACCCACTACCCCATCTTCCCCACCCTCCCCATCTCCTCTATCTTCCCCCCCGCCCCCCGCCCTCGACTCCGAGAACATGGTTAAATACGCCAAGCTAGTTGAGACCTGCTACCGGCGCGGCAATCCCTCGCCCACGGAGCTAGAACTGCTAGAAAAATTTCGGGTGAAGTACGGGGTCTCAGTGGCCGATGCCAATGCGATCGCCGCCCAATACCTGCCCCAAAACACCATCGAGCAAGCCGCCGCCGAATATGGCTTGATGTTCCGCGCCTTTCTCGACAACGACGGCGACATTGACCTAGAAGAGCAGGCCCAACTGCTCGACCTCCAGGAAGAACTGGGTCTCAACAACGAGCAGGTTGCCACCATCGAAGACAACGTGCGCGCCGAAATGAATCGACCGTAGGAAGAAAGTTTTGAGTTTTGAATGCTTAGTTTTGAGTTCTGAGCCTGTCGTAGGCTGGTTTCTGCTGGCGCTGCACCCAAACTACCCGACTTCTTCAATTCAAAACTCAAAACTTAGCCCTTCTCCCCACCCATCCACTCCCTACTCATCCACTCCCTACCCATCCACTCATCCACCCATTCGCCATGACCGACAGCTTCAACCACGTCACCTGCCCCAAGTGCGGCTACGAAGAAAACTCCACCACGGCCCAGAAGTGTGAAATTTGCGGCCAACCTTTGAAAAAGAGCAAGTCTATCGCTCCTCTGATCGCCGGGGTTGGGGCGGCCATCTTTCTAGCAGCGCTGGGCTTCACAGGCTACAACGCCTTTGTGCGTAAGGATACGCCGCAGTCTCCGACGGCGATATCGACTACCCCCACCGATCCCACAGCTGATGCCGACGCGACGTCCACCGCCGCTACACCGATGACCACCCCAGGCCAGCCCGCTGATGTCACCAATGCGCTGAGCTGGGGCGATCGCATCCTCTTTACTGATGCTTCCAACCCCGATATGCAAGCCGGGGCTGCCGCCTACGCCTCGGGCGACTATGCTACTGCCGCCGCGCGGTTTGAGGCGGCCCGTAACGCTGTTCGCAACGACCCCGAAGCGCTGATCTACCTCAACAATGCTCGAATTGGGGCTAACCCCGCCCTGGGTATCGCTGCTGTAGTGCCCATTGGCGACTCCCCCAATACCGCCCGTGAGCTGCTGCGCGGCGTGGCCCAGGCTCAGGATGAGGCGATCAAAGCCGGCACCCCCGTGAAGGTGCTAGTTGCCAACGATTACAACAATGCGGGCCAGGCCGCCGCGATCGCCAACACTCTAGTCCAAGACCCCGATGTCATTGGCGTCATTGGCCACGGCACCAGCACCACCACCCTGGCGGCCGCACCCGTTTACCAGCAGGGGCAGCTGCCGATGATCTCCCCCACCAGCACCACCACAGAGCTGACCACGCTGCCCAGGGAAGGCGGCAATTTTGTGTTTCGGGTGATTCCCAGTGACCAGTTCACGGGCACCACTCTAGCTCGCCACATGCTTACTCTGGGCAAGAGCAAACCCATCGTCTACTACAACTCTCAAAGCTCCTACAGCAAGTCGCTGCAAGATGCGTTCTCCACCACCCTGGGTCTAGAAGGGGGACAGGTGGCCAAACTGGTCGATTTGGCTCAGGGCAATCCAGCGGCGGAGTTGCAGGGCAGCGGGGCCGATGCCGTGGTGCTGCTGCCCGATTCGGCCACCTTTGACGCGGCGATCGCCGTCGCCCAGCTCAACAATGGTCAGCTGCCGGTACTGGCTGGCGATGCTTTCTACCGCATTGATGCTCTGGAAAAGGGCGGGGCCAGCCTAACAGGCACCGTAGTCACCGTCCCCTGGCATCCGCTGAAATCGGCCCCGCCTTTTGCCCAGACAGCCTCTGGCCTCTGGGGCGGCGATGTCAACTGGCGCACCGCCCTTAGCTACGACGCATTTCAGGTGTTGAGTTCAGCCCGCACCGTAGGGAATGTCGCTCCCGGCAGCGGCACTTCAGGACGAGCTGCGATCGGTCAAGCTCTGACCACCCAAGGATTCTCAGCAAATGGATCCACAGGAGCGATCAACTTTTTGCCGTCGGGCGATCGCAATACCACCGTTCTGCTGGTCGAGGTTAAACCCGGTAGCCGCTCAGGCACCGGCTTTGACTTTGTGCCCCTGCCGTAGGGGGTGGGGAGTAGGGGGTAGGAGGGTAGATGGACTTGAGAAAACATTAACCCCTCACCCATCTACCCCTTACCCCTCACCCATCTACCCCTCAGGGCTGCTGCGCCGCGCCCGCATGCGTTCTTTCATACCCTCGACAAAGTCGCCGCTGATCATGCCCTGCTCAATTTCGAGCTTGGCCTCTTCTTCTTCGCGATCGAGCGCCTTTTGCAGGTTGGCCACGTAGAACTCCATCTTGTGATCATCTACTGCATCGGGGGTACCGGAGGTAAAAATGGCGTGAATCATGCCGAATAGCCGGTCGGGGAAGCGCTGGAACATGAAGGACTGGCGGCGCAGGCTACCAGAGTCGCTGAAGTAGCGAAACTGGCCCATGTGGCCATACACCCGTGTCGGTAACCAGGGAATAATCTGCGGTGGAATCATCGGTACGATGTCATTGTTGTTGACATAGCGGACGATGCGATCGCCCATCCGCTCATTCATGTAGTTAACTAGCTTCCAGTCGGCCACCCGGGGCTGGCCAAAGGTATAGAGCCCGCTGACCTCAAACCCCTGGGTTTCCAAGGAAATAGTGGCCACCGCCGCCAGGGCACCGCCTAAGCCGTGGCCGGTTACCCACAGCTTGGTGTCGGGGGTGCGCCACTTTTTCAGGTAGTACACTACCTGCTTTTCTACACTTTGCCAGGCATCTAAAAAGCCTCGGTGGACCCGTCCCGTCGGCGGTACGGTCTCTTGATCGGCCAATACCGTGAATTCTTTCAGGCGAATCTTGAGGTTCGTCTTCCAATCGCTGAGCTGCTGGATGCCCTTAAACACCAAAATCAGGTTGTTGTCCCGCCGAAATATAAATGCCTGAGTGTCAGTGAGCCGCATGTCGAGGTACATGAAATTGTCGCGAATATCGCGGATGCTGGCTTTTTCGCCCTCTTGGAGCCAAGTTTTCAGCACCTCGACCACATACTTATCGGCGCTGAGCTGCTTCCAGCGGTTGTCGATGTCATCGCTAAGCCACAGTCGTGAAATGTCGGTGACATAGTCGCGGTCTTCGTAGACCAGGTGGGCAGCTTTGGCCAGGTAGAGGGCGCGGTAGGTGTCGTACTTGCCATCTTCTATCTCAATGCCGCTAAAGTCGTGGGTGCTGTAAGGGGGTGGCAAAATCTTAAAGCCAAAGCGCTCAAACAGCTTTTGCACCCGTCTGTAGCCTGCCCAGTAGATGTAGTGAAACAGCTTGTCGTAAAACCCAGAGCCACCCTTGTGTCGGTAGCGGCGATCGCCAATCAAATTGATCCAATAAATGATGAAGGGCTTGATCTCCTCGGCCGTCACCAGGCCCGACTCGATCATGGTTTCGAAATACTCTAGGCCGCCGAGAAATGATTCAAACCAGTCGCGCAGGGTGATCTCAATGATGAACTCTTCGCTGTCGTACCGCTGCACCAGCTCCAAGGCTTTGGGGGAAAAGGTGTTTTTCTGACTGGCTCGGTGCTTGAGCTCATCGAGGCCATTGCGCATCTTGACCATCTGATCGTGCGATCGCAGCGCCCGCCGCAGGCGATGGTCATTGGCTTCAAAGCTAATTAGCCGACCATCTTCGGGATGCTTGATATAAAACATGCGGTACTCTTCGTAGTCGAGAATATCCAGCACATTTTTAATTGGCTCGCGCTCACGAAAGGCCTTCACTTCCTGGCGAGCTAGCTCTACCCGCTGCCAGCGGCGCTGCTGTTGATAAACATGCAGCCAAGCCAGAGCAATAAACGCGCCGCCTGCTAGGCTCAGGCTAGCCAGCAAGAGGGCTGGGGAGATGCTCGCCATCATTCTTAACGGCGATCGCAGCAAGCGCCTCGGTAGGCTCTGAGCAATGAGAACCTCTGACTTTTGAATGCCTAATCCTGTAGTCGGTGCTGGTTTTGCCGTCGGTACTGGTGCGATCGCCCTTAGGGGCTCACCGACTATTGCGCCCGTGGTCAAGCTCAGTGAGACCCCAAAAACCAGAAAAAACCGACAAATCGCCATAGTTACGAGCCACACAGTCTCATTGCTTGCCCCGATGCTACCGAAAAATTCTCTGAAAACTCTCTGGGTACCCGTCGTCTCTGGCCTTCAGCTCTAAATTGGCCGCCCTGTCCCTAAAACTGGCCAACTGAGCAGGGCTGGGTCTCTCCAATACAGGTAAGCAATCCCTAAGAGCAGGAGTAGCGTTGCTCCCAAAAGCCATAGGGGCCAGCGGGGCTGAGCGTCGGGGGGTAGGCCCATGACAACCTCGATCGCGTTTTGCTAACTCTACCCTGGTCTAGAGCAGCCCCAAGGAAATTCTCTACACAATGGCTCGACGACGGCGCGAGCGCAGGTTGTTACAATTTTTAAGGGCTTTTTAAAAGTGAGTTTTGCCCTAACGCTGACGTTATGAGGCTAAAAAGACAATGGCGATTAATTGCGCAGTAGACTGTAAAGACGGCTGTGTGCTGGGGAACGACTGCCCCAACCTGAAGTACACTGCCGAAGCGTCAAAATTTATTTCTGACACTCCCCTTGATAAGATGCTTGAAATGGCCGACGAGGCTGTGCAGCGCAGGATGATGGAGCGTGCCTCACGGCCGCCTAAATGGGTACTGCCGGAGGATTAGACGACTCTGGCAGGCCAGTTTGCGCTCGCCCCATACTGGTCACAAGGTAGCCCTGTGCTATCGTGTGACAAGCAAGTTGTTAGTTGCATTACCGGCTTGGCTTAGTCCTTAGTTGAGTACATCTCCTTGATAACTTTCTATTCCTTCTCTCTCTATTTGGAGATGTATCCATGTCGATTTACGTAGGGAATTTGGCCTTTACCGCCACCCAAGACCAGATCACCGAGGTCTTTGCTGAATACGGTGCTGTCAGCCGGGTTAGCCTGCCCACCGATCGTGAGACCGGTCGTCCTCGTGGTTTTGCCTTTGTCGAAATGGAAAGCGAAGCCGACGAAGACAAAGCCATCGAGGCCCTCGATGGTGCTGAGTGGATGGGGCGCGACCTAAAGGTCAACAAAGCTCGCCCCAGGGAGTCACGTGGTGGCGGTGGTAGCGGTGGTAGCGGTGGTGGCGGCGGCGGCGGCTGGAACAACAGCCGTCGCTAAGCAACTAGGTATGGCCAAGGCCCTTGGCCATATCTCAGCCTGCGGGCTGTCGAAGTAGGGTATCGCGTTCAGCGATACCCAGTGGTTTTAGGCTGACGCTACTAGAGCGCTGCTTTACCCGCGTTAGCAAATTTTTAGGAGAACTAATGGCCCAGGTTGTATTGGGAGAAGACGAAAACATTGAATCGGCCCTACGACGCTTTAAGCGCAAGGTAGCTCGGGCTGGCATTTTTTCGGATATGCGGAAAAATCGCCACTTTGAAACCCCGATCGAAAAGAAGAAGCGCAAAACCATCGCTCGCCAGAAGCAGCGGCGTTGGGGTTCAAAGCGCTAAGCGCTTAACTCTGATTCAGAGTCTGTAGTCCAGTGATCAGCTGATGCAGGTGATGAGGCTTGTGGGTAGCCATAACCGTAATTCGCAGGCGGCTTGTGGGCACTGTGGGCGGACGTACTGCTGCCACCCATAGCCCAGCTGACTGTAGGTGCTGGCTAGCTGTCAAGATAGCTCCTGCTGACGAACCTTCCAGGCAAATAATGGGCGATGCCGAAGGCAATCGCCTCAGCCCAAGGGAGACTGCTGCTGGCTCTGTCAAGATTTGATCGATCTGTTGAATCAAGTGATTCACCTGGTGCCAGAGTATTTCGCGGCGCCAGGTTTCTTGCTGAATAATTTTCACCGCCGCTAGGGCCGCCGCTGTATCCGCTGGCGATAGACCCGTAGTGTAAATCCAGCCGGGGGCGCGGTTGCGGAGAAAGTCAGTCAGTACAGCAGATCCAGCTACGTAGCCTCCCAGGCTGCCCAAAGCCTTGCTGAGGGTGCCAACTGTGACCAAGGGACGTCCGGTGCAGCCTAGGTGCTCCACAGCCCCTGAGCCGCGGACCCCAAATACGCCCGTGCTATGGGCCTCATCCACCAGCACCATCGCGTCGTGGGCTTCCGCCAGATCAAGAATGGCCGTCAATGGGCACAGATCACCATCCATGCTGAATACACTATCGGTGGCAATTAGGCAGCGGCGATGGCGATCGCGATGCAGCTTCAGCAATTTTTCCAGGTGGGCAACATCACCATGGCGGTAGTCTAGGGCAGTGGCACCACTAACTTTGCCTCCCGACTTAAGACTGGAGTGATTATACTCGTCGCCTAAAATCAGGTCTGGGCTGCCGACTAAGGCTGCGATCGCCCCCATATTGGCCAGATAGCCCGAGCTAAACACCACAGCGTCTTCGGTGCCCTTGAGATTGGCGATCGCCCGCTCTAGCTCTTCATGCAGCTCTCGATGGCCGCTGAGCAGCCGCGAGCCGGTGCTGCCGGTGCCGTAGGTCTGGATGGCGGCGATCGCCGCCTCCGCCAGCCGAGGATCGCTGGCTAGCCCCAGATAGTCATTGCTGGCAAAGTTGATCAGGGTTTGCCCCTGCCGCTGCACGACGGCTCCAGTCATACCATCAACAGCCGCTACTGTCCGATAGCGGTGGGCGCGGTGCAGGGCGGCCAAAGATTTATCCAGCCAAGCGTAGGGGTTGGTGCCCATGGACGAGTGATTCCATCGTTAGACTTTGCTACGACAGCGCTGTCATCCGCTGATGGCGACGGCGCTGCCAAATTTTAGGAATGACGCGCATGCGGCGTTTAAAGGTGCTCCATTCCTCTGCACTCAGCGCAATTTGCTGCCAAGATGGTCGAGCCAAGAGCTGTTCAGACCAGTGATGTAACCGAGGATAGTCGGCTAGCGTCACTCCCAGATCCGGTATCTTGTGAACTATAGTTCCAGCGACGATTTCTGCGAGTGTAAATTGCTTGCCTGCAAAATAGCAGCCGTCGCCCAGCAAATTCTCCAGAAAACCCAGCGTATTCCTGACCCGTAGCTGAGCATATTCTATCTCAGCCGATTTCTGGTCCGAGCGCTCGTTGTCAATCAGCAGCTTAAAGACCCCTGGCAGCAGTTCGTTGAGCGTCAGCATCTGCACCATGCGAACTTTGGCCAGAGCGGTTGCATCCGTGGGCAAAAGCGCTATATCGGGATAGCGAGCTTCTAGATAATCCAAAATCGCCATCGACTCAATAACGCGAAAATCGCCGTCTTCCAAAACCGGCACATGGCCAAAGGGGTTGACAGCCAAAAATTCAGGCTCAAACTGCTTGCCGCTTAAATCGACTGTTACCAATTCAAAGGGCAACTGCTTTTCAATCAAAGCGAGCCACACCGGGCGAGCATAAACGGATGGTCGAGCGTAGTAAAGCTTCAGCATGGCAGGGTTCCTTATAGGACTATAAAAGACCGATCGGTCTTTTTTGACGCAAAAAAATTAGCTGGGTGTCGCTAGCTGTTGAACATAGGTTCTTAAATGGGTTAGAGCTTGTTCTAAATAGGAGGGGTCGTCATATAGCTTGCTGAGCATAATGCCGCCCTCAATGGTGGCAATCAAAATCGTAGCTACTGTTGCAGCATCCACGGTAGGTTGCAGTTCACTGCGGGCAACACCTTTGTCGACAATGCGCTCAATCAGCGATCGCCAGGCATCCATCGCCAGCTGCGTTTGTCTCCGTAATGCCGGGTGGGCATCATCGCTCTCCACAGCTGTGTTTAGGAGTGGACAGCCACCCTGAACTGGCGGATCCTCCAAAAATCGTTCATAGACGCTGAGAATAGCCATCAATTTGTCTACAGCGTGACGTTTCTCCTTTAGAGCTCCCCTAAAACGCTGCTGAATGCGCTGAACTGCAAAGTTAAAGGCCTCTAGGGCCAGCTCATCTTTGCTGCGAAAGTGGTTATAAATACCTCCCTTTTGTAGTCCTGTCACTCGCATCACGTCAGACATTGACGAGCCGGCATAGCCCTGCTGGTTAAACAGAGCGGCCGCCTGCTCGATGATATGTGCCTTGGTAACTTGAGCTTTTGACATCAAAAAAGACTGATCGGTCTGATTTAGACTACCAGCAACTTTCAAAGAGGGCAAGGGTTAGCTATGGCGTAGAAACGGTAGCCCTACAGGTTGAAGCGACATCCGAAGATGTTAGACGTTCTTGTCTGTACAGCTGTTGTGATGTCGATCGAGTTAATCCTGGGAAGGGTGCCTTGGGAGCGCTCAATCCGGCGCTGTCCACTGCGGGTTCCATACAACCTCCCAAAGGTGGCCGTCTGGGTCTTGAAAATATCCTGCGTAACCACCCCAAAACGTCTCTTGGGGTGGTTTGACAACAGTTGCGCCGGCGGCGGTCGCCTGCTCCATAACAGCATCGACTTCTGCTCTAGAGGCCACGTTGTGCCCTAACGTGAGTTCTGTCGAACTGGGTGCGCCCCGCAACAGCCCTGTATCATGGGCAATGCTCTCGCGGGGCCAGAGGGCAAGTCTTAGACCTGCCTGAAGATTAATGAAGACAACGGCTCCGTACTCAAACTCCTGGCCCACAATACCTGCTGTTGAGAGGCCTAAGCCATCTCGGTAAAAACGCAGCGATCGCTCCAAATCATCCACGCCAAGGGTGATAACAGTGATGCGTGGTTGCATGAGGACCTCGGTCAGCTAACCCTTAGTTACTGACCTGATAGGGCTTTCTGGGTTTCTTCTGAAGTCAGCTTCAGCACAATAACTCCCAGAGGTGGCAGGGTCAGATCTAGTGAGTAGGGACGGTTGTGGAAAGACCAATCCTCAGACCACTTACCGCCTAGATTGCCCATATTGCTACCGCCAAAGTCGCGGGCATCGCTGTTAAAGAGCTCCCTGTAGTAGCCCTGCTCGGGCACGCCCACTCGGTAATGGCTATGGGGCTGGGGCGTAAAGTTGCACACCACCACCACAAACTCGTTACTGCCCTTATCGCGGCGAATAAAGGCCACCACGCTGTGGCGGTTGTCGCTACAGTCAATCCACTCGAAGCCAGCTTGGTCAAAGTCTTGGGTAAACAGAGCCGGTTCACTGCGGTAAAACTCGTTGAGCTTACCCATAAAGTGTTTTAAGTTGGCGTGGGGCTGATGCTCGAGCAGGTGCCATTCCAGGTCGCCCCAGACGTTCCACTCGCTCCATTGGCCAAATTCCATGCTCATAAACAGGGTTTTCTTGCCCGGATGCATGAACATATAGGCATAGAGGCAGCGCAGGTTGGCAAACTTTTGCCACTCATCTCCCGGCATTTTGCCCAACATATTGCTCTTGCCGTGCACCACCTCGTCGTGGGACAGCGCCAGCATGAAGTTCTCAGTGAAAGCGTACCAAATGCTGAAGGTAACGTTGTTCTGGTGGAACTGGCGGAACCATGGATCCATGTTGAAGTAGTCCAACATGTCGTGCATCCAGCCCATGTTCCACTTGAGGTTAAAGCCTAGCCCACCCACGTAGGTCGGCCAGGAGACCATCGGCCAAGCGGTCGATTCTTCTGCGATCGAAAGCACTCCCGGGAAGTAGGTAAACAGCACATGGTTTACCTGGCGGAGAAAGTCTGCCGCCTCAATATGTTCGCAGCCGCCGTAGTCGTTAGCCACCCACTCCCCATCCTTGCGGAAGTAGTTGAGGTAGAGCATTGAAGCCACTGCATCCACCCGGATTCCGTCGATGTGGTACTTCTCAAACCAGAAGATGGCGTTGGCCACCAAGAAGTTGCGCACCTCATTGCGCCCGTAGTTAAACACCAGGGTGCCCCACTCTTTGTGCTCGCCCTTGCGGGGGTCGGCATGCTCGTAGAGGTGGGTACCGTCAAAGAACGCTAGACCGTGGCCATCCTTGGGAAAGTGGCCTGGCACCCAGTCGACGATGACGCCAATGCCATTGGCGTGGCACTGGTCGACAAAGTACATAAAGTCTTCGGGCGTTCCATAGCGAGAGGTGACGGCGTAATAGCCGGTGACCTGGTAGCCCCAGGAGCCATCGAAGGGGTGCTCAGCGACGGGCAGTAGCTCGATGTGCGTAAATCCTAGCTCTTTGATGTAGGGAATCAGCCGATCCGCTAGCTCTCGGTAGGTAAGGAAACGAGCTCCGGGCTTGAGCTCAGCCACCGTAACAACCGGTTCTGGACTGCCGTCAGGGCGCAGGGCGGGGCTAGCCGATGACTCGTGCAGCCAGGAACCAATGTGCAGCTCATAAATAGAGACTGGCTGGGTCAAAGGCTCGGTCTGGCGACGCTTTTCCATCCAGTCGGCGTCTTGCCAGGCGTAGCTGTCTAGATCGGTGACGATGGAGGCGGTTTTGGGTCGAATTTCTTGCTGAAAGCCGTAGGGGTCAGACTTTTCGTAGATGTGGCCGTCGTAGTTTTTAATTTCGTACTTATAGTGGGTGCCAACGTCTAACCCAGGAATAAATAGATCCCAAATGCCGTTAGAAAGGCGGCGCATCTGGTGTTTGCGGCCATCCCAGTAGTTAAAATCGCCCAGTACCGATGCGTTGCGAGCGTTAGGGGCCCACACGGCAAAATACACGCCAGTGACGCCTTCGACTTCGGTGAAGTGCGCACCTAGCTTTTCGTAAATGCGGTGGTGGTTGCCTTCGCTAAAAAGGTGAATGTCGAAATCGGTGATGGCACGGGTCTTAAAGGCGTAGGGGTCATAGATGACGTGGACATGGTCACCGATGACGTATTTAAGCTGGTAGTTAGCCAGATCTTGAACCTGCAGCACACATTCAAAGAAGTGGGGGTTATGGTTAGGCTCCATAGGCACTTCTTTGTGCTCTTCTGGCAGTACTACCCAGGCTTTCTCAGCTTGAGGTAAATAGGCTCTTACGGCCCAGACCGTTTGACCATCTTGCTGCACCATGTGCGGCCCTAAGATTTCAAAGGGGTCATGGTGCTGGTTCCAGACAATCCGGTCAATCTGCTCAGCGTCAACGGTTGCAGGCATGTTATTAAAGGTCCACAGGGGGATATAGACGGTCTATGTAAATTTACTATCTGCGGAATAGAGTAACAAAACTTAGCGATTTCCACAGGGAAATTTTCGTGGATCTTGGTTTATTTGGCCCCTACCGTAAGAAAGGGAGAATAGGTTTAAGGAGACGCCTTAGCTGCAAAAGTTTAATCAGTTCAGCGATATCAGGGTTAACAACGGGCTCGGTGTTGGGGTCGCGCAGATGCTCTTGCAGAGCAGCGTAGTCTGCTGCGGAGAGCGGCTCTCCGTCAAGGGGCGATCGCGCCTCCGTAATTACCTCTGTGCGTAAAATTTCTTCGGGAATGTCATCGGGAGGCGGCAGTGCTAGGGCACAATCCCCTAAGACGGCCAGCGTTCCTAGACAAGTTAATACGCGGTACAGACGGGGCATAAATAGGCTAAGTAGCACGGCTCCAGTATTACCATAGCCTGCTGAGACACCGCTACTGGTTCCGTGGCTAGGTCGGCCTTGTGTTAGGCTGCATGGCAGATTTGTGTGTTCGTTGTTTCCCCAAGGGAGGTTGCATGGGTTTTCTACGATTGTTTCCTGTGGGAGTAGTAGCGCCTGTAGCCCTGGTAGGGTTGCTGGCTGGCCCAGAAGCGCTGGTTGCTCGCGCCGATACCGTGCTAGAAGAGGCGGGCACCATTTATCCGGCAGAGTCTACCTATACCTTCGAGGGCAAAGCCGAACAGGTGATGACCATCACCCTAGCCAGTGAGGACTTTGATCCAGTGCTGTCGTTAACAGGGCCTGACGAGGCCGAAATCGCCTCTAACGACGATTTTGGCGGCACTCTAAACTCAACCATCATCATCGAGCTGCCTGAAGACGGTACCTACACTGTGGTGGCCCGGTCATTCTCGGGTCAGGGTGGCGACTATGACATCGTTGTGCGCACCTCCACCGAATTTGAGGTGACCTATGCCGAGGCCGAGGCCCTGGCTCTGGCGGAAGACTACGCTGGCGCCATTGCTGCCTACACTGAAGCGATCGCAATTGACCCAGATCAGCCATCAGCTTACCTGGGGCGGGCCCAAGCCATTCTAGGGCAGGTGTATGTGGAGCAGGGCGATTCAGTAGAGGGGCCAGAGGATATTCCTTTAGAGGCGAGAGAGTCAGTAATTGCCGATTTTGAGCAGGCTGCTACCCTCTTTGAAGCCAATGGATCCGAAGACTGGGCTACTTCTCTACGAGAGCAGGTCGAGGTGCTGCGCAATGCCGAGAGACCACAACCACAATAGGTAAAACTCTTCAGCAACTTTTCCGGACGGACTCTCGTCTTAGGTGAAAAGGTGAATGGTAGATGCACCCTGAAAAGTCCCACTGGCAATAGCCAGGGGATTTTTTTTGCCCATACACCCTGTTTCGCAAGGGCTCCTGACCAACGCACCTATCAAGCTGAGACAAAAAAAGGGATGCCAGCCGTAGCTCGCATCCCCCAATGGTGTTCTAGAAATATAGCCAGAAGGCTATTGCTGAACCTAGTTACGACGACACTTTGCGGTAAGGCACAGCGGTGGCGATGTTGATTTCGCCGGTAGATACGCGAGCTGGTGCAGCACCAGTGGCCCCAATACTGCGGGCCATGCCAAGGAAGGCTTGAGGGTTGCCAGCGGTAACCTTCTTCTCTTGGGGAACGTAGCGCTTGACTTGCGACTGCCACACAATCTGAGGGAAGCCCAGCTGGTTGCGGTGGTAGGCGTCGTAGCGGGGGTTCTTGATGTGGATGGGGCGCTCGCCTTCGGGGCGACCGGGCAGTACCCGACGCTTTTGGTAAGGCACAGTGTTGTAGCCAAAGCTGGTGAGGTACTCTTCGCTATCGAGTAACTCATCGACTAGGCCTTTAATGCCCTTGTTGGCCACTACGATAGACCAAGCAATTTTTTCGCGATCGCTGTACACATCGCGGCCCAGAATTTTCTGGACGCAGTGCTCAACGAACTTGTAGTTGCTGTTCTTCTCGTAAAAGCTGCTGTAAAAGGTCGGCGACAGCGCTAATCCACGAATAAAGTCGCGCACGGTAATTTGACCGTTGCGCAGCTGCGATTCCAGAAAGGTCTGGCGATCGCACTTAAAGGCGTGGAAGAACATCTGCCGATAGGCTGCCGTAATCAGCGAATCCATGTCGCTGGTATCGTACAGGTCATCGGTGGAGAAAAATCTGGGCTGTTCGTCGCCGCCGATTTCGTAAGCCGCAACGCGCTGATTTTGACTGGACGGGGAATAGTTTAGTAACGGAAGAGACACGTTTGAATCTCCAGAATCTTAGGAAAATTTACAAACTTTAAGGATGATCATACGGGAATGGCTGCCGCGAACCTGAGCATCCTGAGCAAATCAACATAGTCCTTAACATTCCACAGGTGTGGACGCTGTAGCGGTTGCTGTGGTTAAGGATGGGTCATCCGGCGGGGGACAATCAGCTTGTCAAACTCTGATTCTGACACGTAGCCTAGGGCCAGGGCGGCCTGCTTCAGAGTGAGGTCGTGCTCAAAGGCGTGGTGGGCAATCTGAGAGGCCTTGTCGTAGCCAATGGCCGGGCTCAGGGCGGTGACCAGCATCAGCGACTGCTGCACGTACTGGTCGATTCTTTTGAGGTTAGGGGTCATGCCGGCGACCAAAAACTCAGTGAAATTGTGGCAGCTGTCGGCCATTAACCGCACCGATTGCAGCAGATTAAAGATCATCATCGGCTTATAGACGTTCATCTCCAGGGAGCCGCTGGCTCCAGCAAAGGCTACCGCTGCGTCATAGCCCATGACCTGCACCGCCACCATCGCTAGGGCCTCGCACTGAGTCGGATTCACCTTACCCGGCATAATCGATGACCCCGGCTCGTTTTCTGGTAGCTGTAACTCCGCGAACCCGGCCCTGGGACCACAGCTCAGCAGGCGAATGTCGTTGGCGATTTTGTAGAGCGATACCGCCAGGGTTTTGAGCACGCCGCTAGCCATCACCACAGCATCGTGGGCACCCATGACGGTGAACTTGTTGGGAGCACTGGCGAAGGGTAGTCCCGTGATGGCAGCAATGTGTTCGGCGGCAGATTCTGCAAAGCCTAGCCCAGCATTGATACCGGTGCCGATCGCCGTGCCCCCCAGCGCCAGCTCGTATAGCCCTGGCAAGCAGCCCTCAAGGCGTTTCAGATTGTCGTTGAGCATGCCGACATAGCCAGAAAATTCCTGGCCCAGGGTGAGAGGTACGGCATCTTGCATGTGGGTGCGACCAATTTTGACGATGTCGCTCCAGGCTTTGGCTTTTTCATCCAGGGCATCCCTTAATCGAGTGACGGCAGGGCTTAGGTTGTGAACGAGGGCCTGGGCGGCGGCGATGTGCATGGCTGTGGGAAACACATCATTGGATGACTGGGACATATTGACGTGGTCGTTGGGATGAATGGGGGTTTTGCTGCCCATCTCGCCGCCTGCCTGCTCGATCGCCCGGTTAGCGATTACCTCATTGACGTTCATGTTGCACTGGGTGCCGCTGCCGGTCATCCACACGTGCAGCGGAAAGTGCTCGTCGAGGGTGCCGTTGATGACCTCATCTGCGGCCTGCACAATCAAGTCAGCTTTTTCTCGGGGCAGTTTGCCCAGGTCAGCATTCGTGAGCGCTGACGCTTTTTTGGCGATCGCGATCGCATGCACTACCTCCAACGGCATTTTGTCTTGGCCAATGGAAAAATAGCGAATTGACCGCTGGGTCTGGGCTCCCCAGTAGCGATCGCTGGGCACGGCGATCGCCCCCATGCTGTCAGTTTCCTGGCGGGTGTGTGGTGTTGGTTCGGCCATTGATGGTATTTCCCAGCGCGCTATCCTCCGATTCAACCATAGGGCAAAGCCCTTGAGCGCCTTTCAACAGAAAAGCTCCGACGACATGGGTAAGTCGCCGGAGCATTGTGGGCAATTTTCAAGACATTGAGACCAGCTGACCTAACCCTGCTTTTTACGGGCTAGCCCGGCAGCGCTGAGACCCACTAGCACTAGAGCGGCGGTAGACGCCGGTTCTGGCACGGTGGTGTTCGGTTCTTCGGGGGTGAGGCCTTTGGCCACAAAGAACGAAGCGTGGGACAAGTCTTTTTGATCAAAGGTGGCCCAGGTGCCGCTGTTGAAGCTGGTGCTGCTGTCAAAGTAGTAAGCTGTGTAAGCATTACCAGCCTTGAGACTAATCACAAAGGGACTGGTCACGGTCTCGGCTAGGCTCCAGGTGCCGCTGCCTTTGCCGGTTTGTACCCAGCTAAAGCCGTAATCGTTGGGGCCAGAGGAGGTACGACCGCCTTCGTATTTACCATCAAACAGCCAGTCGTCTCCCAGGGTGCTATCGAGGAAGGCGGTGAGATCGGCGCTGATGCCGCTGGTGACATCGTTGCCCGAAACTGGGTTTAAGCACTGGCTGTAGCTGAGCGAAGACCCACCGGCCAGAGGGTTGCTGGTTACTGAGCCGCTGGCGCAGGTGAGGGGAGCAGCCGGCTGGCTGGTTTGGCCACCGCTGCTACCGCCCTTACTGTTACCGCCCTTGGCAGCAAATGCCTCAGGGGCCACTGACCCCAGCAGGCCGGTCAGCACTAGAGCTGAACTCAGAATCGTGAATGCTTTCATGCAGGGCAAATTCTCCTTAGGTAGGCACTGTAGGCAGTAGCCATAGACGAAAGGGGGCGTTTGCGTCTGATGGTCTCTCCGAGACAGATATGGGTTTTGGGTGTACTTCTTTACTAAAACACTCTCCGTAATAGAGTGCGTAGGTCAAATTACGGAGCTTAGCGGCAGTTCACAAAGACTTTATGGTGAGCCTAACGGCGGCGCTGCTTGCTGACCATTTTGCGGGAGAGCCGCAGGTTGATAGCTTCGCGGTCGGCCCAGTCTTGCAGCACGCGCAGAAAAATATGTTTGTCTTGGCCTTGAAGTACGGCGGTTTGGTCGGCGGTTTCAATGCTGTAGGGGTAGCCGCCGCCGATGATCACCTCGCCCCTCACCCAATTAAGGTATTGAGTAATATGACCGCTTTCCCACATCCATCGGGGCATTTCGAGCCGCACGGGGTGACCGTCGCGGGTGGTTTTGAGATAGGTAAAAGCAATTTGATCGCCGTAGTCGTTGTACTGATCCAAAACGCCGCCGCGATCGCACTGAAACACGGCGCTGCGATCGCCCCACTCCATCAGCCGCGTTAGCAGTTGGGCGTCGTGAATGCCCTCGGTGGCCTCTAGCCCATAGACGTGGTGCAGCATCGTGGTCAGGTCGCGGGCGTAGGAGGTATCTACATAGCCCACTAGGGGGACGCGGCGGCGATCGCTGGCCTCTAACAGCGAGAGAATAGACTGCACGTAGGCAGTTTGGCTCTCCTGGTCAAAGGCTTCGGCAAAGGTAACCACCAGTGCCCCGTCGAAAAATACTAGGGTGCGCTCTGGGTCTTGGCAGGCATTGATATATTCCACCAGCCGCGCCACTTCCATTTGAAAGCGGCGAATGTTGACGCGGCGCTCTACAGGCTGGGCAGGGTTTGGCCCGAGCTCGGAGGGCGTCATGAGGTCAACCCGCACATCTTTTTTGTAGGGACGGGTGGCGCTGTGGGGATTCTCAAACCAGCCAATTTGCAGCAGCGCAATCGGGATAGAAATATCTTTGCCGGGGGAGATCTGGGAGCCATCTACTGCGAAAGTGGTGATGTCTTCTAGCACAGTCTGCACCCACTGGGCGCTCTGTTCGCGGTTCGTCCAGCGATCGCTCACTGGGCCAGATTCTGTAAAGAAGAACGGCAAGATGCCCTTTTCGGCGGCGATCGCCTCTAGGGGGCGGGCTCCTACTGGCCCGGATAGGTTGTCTAACTGAGCGAGCTGCCTAGTGTGGGGCAGGGCGGCAAACTCAGTCCACGCTCGGCTGTAGGCGTGCATCAGCTCAAACTTAGCCCGACTGAAGGCGCTAAAGGCATCTCGCTTTTGGTCGAGCAGGGCTTTAATTTGGCTGGAACTCACTGGCATAACCCATCCGTTGCTGAGAACACCTGTATTAACGGCTGATTCTAGCGGGTTTGCTGTGGCTTTGTCACGAAGAGCCTTTGAGTGGTAGCGATCGCTGACTACAAATGCCTACCTGCGATTGAGTTAGGGTGCGCTGATCTTGTCTGCTGCTTGCGATCGAGCGGGCGCAGTGGAGCCAGAAATGCTGACCTCAAAGTTCAGCATTCTTCACAATGCTGGCTTCAAAGTTCAGTATTCTTCACTATGTTTGGAGCAATGCTCCGTGGGCAGTGTAGAGATAGAGCAATCAACCTCAAAACACTATGGCCCTCAAGCTTTATCTGTTGGCATCGCTGATGGTTTTTCTTCTGGCCATTAGCTCATTCTTAAATGACCCGTCAAACCCCAAGAGCCGCCTAAGCAGCTGGGCGTTTCTAGGGTTGGCCGTGGTGCTTAGCCCTATTACTCTGCCCAACATGCTAATGAAGCGGATGGGCAAGCCTCGCCCATCCGCCTCTATGCGCGTGTCGTCTGCTAGAGCCTGAAAGGGTGCTTTCTCCTCAGGCGCCAGAGACAAACCCGGTGCTAGTGGTGATGACCGTGATCATGGCCGTGGCCGTGATCGTGTCCAGGTAGATGATGGTCGTGGCTGTGACCGTGGTGACTGTGCACCGCCGCCGCCTGAGAGGCCGCCAGGGAAGGATTGATCGCTAGGGCATCTTCTTCCAGCAGATCGGCGATGTGCTTGTCGGCCCAGGTGGCCGCCATGGCTAGGAAATCGGGGCGATCGTTGACGCAGGGCATCTGCACATAGGTAACATCGGGACGCTTGCGGCGCAGCCCTTCGATAATGTGCTCAACGTCCAGCAGGGTTTCGTGGTTTTCGGTGGCGAAGCCGATGGGCATAAACACCAGGGCGGTGGCCCCCAGATCGATCAGGTTGCGGGCCGCCAGGTCAGCGTTGGGCTGAGTCCACTTGATCAGCGGGGTATCGTGGTTGAGCCAGCCTACTGAAATCAATGGGTACTTATAGATCAGGCGATCGCGCACTTTGTCGTAGAGCTTTTGGCTCTCGTCAATGCCGGAGGTAAAGCCCTTGGCCTCGTGGGGGCAGCCGTGGTTCATTAGCACGATGCCGGTTTGGGAGGGCAGGTGGGCCACGGCCAGGTGGTCTTTGATTTTCTCTTCGACCATATTGGCCAGCAGGTCAATGTAGTCGGGCGCGTCAAAGAAAGAAGGGATGTAGCGCGTGCCCTTGACCCAGTGCTCGGTGCCGTCGGACAGCTTGACCAGGGCCTGGTTGACCTGTTCGATGGCAATGCCGCTGGTAAAGATAGAGTCAACCACCAGCAGGGGATAGATCAGCAGTTTGTCGTAGCCCTCGGCTTTGACCTGCTCTAGCACCTGGTCAGGCAGGAAGGGCTTGCAGAAGTTGAAGGCTTTGAAAACCTTGATGCGATCGCCCCAGCGTTCCTGCAAATTGGTCTCGATACCGGCCCGCTGGGCCTCAAAGATAGCGTTGTGGGGGGAGATAAAGTTGCCGTGCTGGTGGCTCCACTCGTGGAGGTCGAAGGCGGCTAGCACCTTGGCCAGGGGTGGGTAGACCCAGGTGGGTACGGGGGCAAATTTTGCCGTTAGTAGGTTGAGCGCCTGCTCGTTGTAGTTGGCAAAGTCTTCGTAGCTTTCGACTTCGCCGTAGCCCATCAGCAGCACCGCTACCCGGCTATCGCTAGAGGATGATGGGTGGGAGTGAGATGCAGATGTTTGAATAACGTCAGGGGTTGCAACCATAGTGCTTGCTCTTCGGAGGTGTATCTTGTACAGGCTAACATCCCCCTATAGGGGATAACATTAACAAAACCAGCAGGTTAGATAGACCTGCGGCGGTCTGTGGGTCTGGGTCAGCCTGTGTGGGCATGGTACTGAAGCAGGTTGCGAGCCTACTATCCCCCCAGGGGCATATCTATTGACCAGTGGCGAGGGACGCGGCGATGCCGGTACCGATCGCTGCGCGAATTGCCGCCAAAAACTCCTGCTCTAGGTAGGGCTTGGTGAAATAGTCGGTGGCTCCTAGCTGCATGGCCAGCCAGCGGTGCTTGTCGTTGCTGCGCGAGGTTAGCATCAGGGTGGGAATTTCGGCCAGGGCAGGATTTTGGCGGCGAGCGGTAAGAAACTCAAAGCCATTCATGTTAGGCATTTCAATGTCGCAGACCACCAGCTCCACGGCGGGGTTTTGCGTTAGCTGCTCTAGCCCTGCTTGGCCATCACGGGCCTGCAAGACCCGGTAGCCCGCCCGCTCTAGGGAAAGCGCCAGAGTGCGGCGAGAGGTGACGGCATCATCAATCACCAGCACTGTGGTGGCAGCGTGTAGGGTGGTCTGGGGAATGGGGTCGGTGGGCAGCAGTGGAGCGGGTTGGTCTAAGCCTGCCTGCGGCGTATCGGTTGCGGAGCAGCTGAGCAGGTCATCTAAGAAGGCTTGACCGTCGATAACGGGGATGACACTGCCATCGCCCAACACAGTGCAGCCGTAGGCGTAGGCAGGCGGGCTAAGGGCTGCACCAAAGGGCTTGATCACCGACTCTTGCTCGGTGACGAGGCGATCGACTTGGATCGCAAAGTGGCGATCGCCCCGCGCTAAAATCAGCACCGGCGCTTCCCAGTCGGCGGGAGAGGGCACGGCTGCCAGCACCTGACTGAGGGGCAACTCCGGTCGCAGGCAGCGGTAGGAGAGCAGATCGCCGAGTCCGTAGACGGGCACCCGCTGGTCGTGCCAGGTCAGCCAGGCCTGGTCGGTTTCCTGGGCTAGGTGCTCTGAGCGGGGCACTAAGATCTCGGTAATGCTGTCGCTGCGAAAGGCGATCGGAGTAGACCCCACAAAGCAGATCAGCAGGTTGACGATGCTTAGGGTCATGGGCAGCGATAGGGTGAATCCGGTGCCTGCCCCCGGCGCCGACTGTACGGTAACAGTGCCCTTGAGCCGCTGCATTTGGTCGCGCACCACGTCTAGGCCAACCCCCCGTCCCGACAGATCGCTAACCTGCTCGGCGGTGGAAAAACCCGGTTCAAAAAGATAGCGAGAGAGCTGGTCAGTGCTGGCAGCGCTGGCCTCCTCGGCCGAAAGCCAGTTTAAATCTACCAATCGCTGGCGCACGCGCTCTAGGTCTAGGCCCCGGCCATCGTCACTGACTTCAATGGCGATCTGGCGGCCCCGGTAGCAGGCCCCTATGGTGATCTGGCCAATCTCGGGCTTGCCCTGACGGAGGCGTTCTTCGGCGGGTTCTAAACCGTGGTCAAAGCCGTTGCGCAGCAGGTGTAGCAGGGGGTCGTAGAGCTTTTCTAGCACGGCTTTATCGACCAGCAGAGCGGTGCCTTCGAGGGTAAGATCGGCAGGTTTGCCGTAGGTGTGAGCCAGGTCTCGCAAAACTCGGGGAAAGCGATTGAGCACCTGGCCCAGGGGCACCATGCGGGCGTACATCAGGTCGTCTTGTACCTGGGAGAGCATTTTGCGGTGCTGACCCAGCAGCTGATCGGTCTGGCGGTTAAACAAAGTAATGTCGGCGGCAGCTTCTTCGAACTGCACCATCTCTTCGAGCAGAGTTTGGGTGTGGGTGTAGAGGGCCGTGTAGGTGTCCATTTCTAAAGAATCGAAGCCGGGGGGGCGGGCCGGCGCGGCGGCGGGCACAGCAGGGGCAAACTCGCCGATGGTGATGGGCTGACGCTGGCGATCGGGGGCGATCAAGATTTGATCGGAGATGCCTTGCAGTTGCTCTACGGTGGCGCGCACGCGCTCGAAGCGGCTGACTAGTTCCTTTAGGCCGAGACGGATTTGGTTGGTTTGCAGGGCCAGTCCGTTGCGGTTGATGGTGAGTTCGCCGAGCTGGTTTTCGAGGCGGGCGAGGCGTTGGGTGTCGACGCGGACGGTGAGGGGGGGAGATTGGGGGGGTGGGGGAGATGAGGTGGTGTTGGGGTGAGGAAGTGGAGCCTCATTTGGGGCTGAAACATTGCTGTCGCCCAATGTGGCCTCAGTAAACATGGCCTCAATGGCCGGTGCGGGGTTGCGGCTATGGTTGTTGGGATCGGTGAAGGGGATGGGCGCTGGGGCATCGATCGGGCTGAATTGCTCTGGCCCTGGCGGTGCAGGTTGGTCGGCTTCTGTGGCTGACCGGGATTGGGTCAGCCATGCCAGGGCATCAATGTTTGAGGGCAGTTCTGCATCCCAGGCGCTGGCGATTAAATCGTCATCACCAAAAACGGATGTTAGGAACTGCTCTGCAATTGGTTCTAGGGACAGCTCTGAGGCTGGTGCTAGGGAGGAATCGGCAATTGATGCTGGGGTTACTTCTAGGATTGGTGTTGGGATCGGGGCCTCGGCGGCTAGGGCCTGCAAGGCAGCGGAGGGTTCGCCGCCCGTGGTTGAACTGGCCGTGAGGACGGAGGCACGACCTTGGGTAAAATCTGCCACGGCCAAGCGGGTAATGTCTGTCGCCATGGCTGGGTTTACGGCTAAGGCTTGGAGAGTGGTTTCGGCAATTTGGGCAAACCCAGGCAGATCGAGAAGTTCGGCAAAGCCCATAAAGATCTCGGCCTGGGCACGCAGTTCGCCAGCGACTTCGTGGGCCTCGGGCTGCTCTAGGATGTGGGTCAGGTGATCTAGCCCCTGCTGCACATCCACTTCAAAGATGGAGGTGGCCATGTCAAACCCCAGGTCTGAGGAACTGGGGATGAAGTTCTCGGTTTCGGCTATGGCGCTGGCGAGGCGATGCTCCAGGTTTTGCAGAATGGGTTCTGCTTGGGTCAGGGCCTGCTCGCCATCGAACGTGCCCTCGGTGAGCTGCTGGGTGAGGGGCAGTCGAAGGCAGTCGAAGGCTTGCAAGAGCTGGCTTTCTAGTTCACTATCGATCGCCACAGTGTCGCTGTAGAGAGCTTTGAATAGGGCCTCTAGACGGTGGGCGATCGCCTTAATCGGCTCCAACCCCACACTGGCCGCGCCCCCCTTAAGCGAGTGGGCGGCCCGCATGATCTGGTGAATCTCGGCAGTGTCGCGCTGCGATCGCAGCCCCAGCAGCCCCGACTCAATGGTGTGCAGCAGCTCGGGGGCTTCTTCGAGGAAGAATTGATAGGCCTGGTCGCGGATGTGGGGAGGGGTTGGCATGGGAGGGGTGGGGAGTGGATGGGTAGGGGGGTGGGAGAGATAGGGGAGAAAGAGCCGTATTGCGGGTCAGGTGGTCGGGGTTAGAGCTATGGCCAAGTCGCTTAAGCACCGTCGTGACCCACGGATGGAGATGGGGAGTGGGCCAGGTTAATGGTGGGCAAGGCTCACCCTACGGGTTTCTATAGTGGCTGCATTCCACCCATCTACCCCCTACGCCCCACCCATCCACTCTTCTAGCTGACCTTGAACCGGCCTACCTCCTCCTGCAACGCCTGGGCGACGGAGCGCAGCTGAGCGAAGGAATCGGATACCTGGTTGGCGGCGGTGGAGTTTTGGCTGGCGCTGGTGGCGGCGCTGGTGATGGTTTCGCTGACCACTTCGGAGGCTTGGGTTTGGACGACGGTGGCGTCGGCGATCGCGGCCACTAGAGCACTGATCTGGCGGCTGACGGCGGTGATCTGGTTGAGGCTTTGGCGGGTTTCATCGACTAGCTGGGTGCCGGTGACCACCTGCTCGGTGCCGGTTTCCATGGCGGTGACTACGGCGTTGGTTTCGGCCTGAATGCTGGCCACCAGCTTTTCGATTTCGGTGGTGGCTTCGGCGGACTGGCGGGCCAGCTCGCGCACTTCTTCGGCGACCACTGCAAAGCCTTTGCCGCCTTCTCCGGCGCGGGAGGCCTCAATGGAGGCGTTGAGGGCGAGCATGTTGGTCTGGGCTGCAAAGCCGCTGATCAGGTTCACCACATTGGAGATTTTTTGAGACGATTCGCCCAGGCGCTTCACTTTTTTGGCGGTGTCGGCCACGGTTTCGCGAATGGCCAGAATGCCGTCTACAGTGCGGTTCATAGCGTCGTCGCCCTGGGCCACGGTCTGCTCGGCTTCGAGCACGGCGGCTTCGGCTTTCTCGGCATTGGTGGCGACTAGGCGCACCGAGCTGGCCATGTCTTGGACGCGATCGAGGGCGGCCAGCATGGCTTGGGCCTGCTGATTGGCTGAGTCGGCCAGGTCGCGCACAGAGGTTTGGTTAACGTCGGTGGTAGTGGCTACCTGGCGGGAAGCGTCTTGCACCTGCACCACAATTTTTCGCAGACTTGCGATGGTGGCGTTGTAGGAGTCGGCCAGGGTGCCAATTTCGTCCTCGGTAACCTGGGCGCGCACGGTCAGATTGCCCTTACTGACCGGATCCACATCCATCAGCAGCTGTAGGGCGCTGCGCTGGAGGCCTTCTTTGATCTGCCGCTGTTCTTCGGCTAGGTTGCGGGTTTGCTCGATCAGTTTTACCCGCTCCATCACCAGACCCAGCTGTAGCCCCAGCTGTTTGAGGAAGCTAATTTCGGCCTCTTGCCACGGGTGCACGGCTTGGCAGTGGTGGGTAATCAGCAGGCCGTAGAGCCCGCCCTGACCCAGGATAGGCACCCCCAAAATCGATTTGACCTGGAGATTTTGCAGTAGGGCTTGGTGCTCCGGGTGAAAGGCGGCATTGGCGACGTTAGTTTCAAGCAAGATGCCTTCGGCTTCGTACTTATGGCGCGTTGCGGCAGGAATACAGGGATCGCCAAGCTGCTGCTCAAAGGCGCTCGGCCAGCTGGCCTCTACCGATTCGGCCACGATCGCGCCACTCCAGTCGGGGTTGAACTGGTAGATAACTACCCGATCAGAGGCGAGAATATCGCGGGCCTCAGACACTAGGCGTTCATAGACGGGCAGCAGCTCGGCGGAGTCAACAATTTTGGCTCCGGTAATGGCGGCGGCCAGGTTGGCCCGGCGGGTGTTGAGGGTTTGCTCGCGCACAAAGCCGCGTACCTGCACGACTAGCTCGTTGAAGGTTTGGGCCAGGGTTTGAGCTTCAGACGACCCCACCAGGTCGGCCTGGGCATTGAAGTTACCCCGCGAGACTTCTTGGGCTTTGCCTGCCAGGGCATTGAGCGGCGACGAGATTTGCTGGGCTACGGTTCGGGTTAACAGAGCGGCCACCCCACCCAGCACCAGCCCCACCAGCCCCAGAGTGACCAGGTTTTCGCGGCCAGCGGCACGAATTTCGGCGACATCCATTGATGCGATCGCCACCCAGTTCAGCCGGGGCACCGTCGCTAGCGAATACTGTTTGCCTTGGTAGCTAAAGGTGGCTACTAGGCTTTCTGCGCCACCAGCAGCACTCACCGCCGAAACTTCCAAATTTCTGACCGGGAAGGCTGAGTTGAGCTGCTGTTGCAGAGTATTGGGGGCGGTCTCGGCTTGGGCGGCTTGGATGACAGCGGTGGCCAGCTTACCCACCACCTCGCCGCCCACTAAGTTAAGCGATCGAGGCGTTAGCGCTGCTTCTTGGCCTTGCTCGTCAAAGTTGGCCAGCACATAATTAGAACTGGGTTCGAGCAATTGCACCTGCTGAGAGCCTTGAATACCAGCGTTGGCCAGATACTCGTTGAGCTGCTCAAACTCAAGGGCAGCGGTGTTAATAAAGAATTTCACCGCTCCTAAAAATTCGTTGCTGCTGGGGTCGCGGATGGCTTGGCTAAAGTCAAGGCCTACTTGAAGAGTGGACGCATCGTAGCCGGGTTGACCAAACCAGGATCCATCGCTTTTAGCCCGTTCCCACCAGTCTTCGCCCGCCTGCACAAAATCAGAGGGGATGCTGTTGTAACCGACATTGAGGCCGTTGGCCTCGGTGACAATGATCTCGGCAAATTGCTTAATCTCAACGGTCTGGGATAGGTAGTTGTTAAAAGCGGGGTTGGTAGCCAGCTGTTTGGTCACAATAAATTGCGTTTCTAAGGTCGCTTCAGGATTTTGTAGCAGCTTTAGATTGGCTGTCAGACGGCGATCGCGGCGAACTTTATCTAAAACTAGCGGGTTGTGAGCAAAAACCTGGGCAAAGGCAATTTGCTCACTCAGGTTGCCGTCGACGGTTTCACTGACTAGCAGGGCCTGCCCCTGTAGATCTTGGGTGATGGTGGCGCGGGTGCGGCTTTGGGTCAGCGCATAGGTGATGAGGCCACCGACCAATAGGGGCACAAGGCTCAGAGGCAGTACCGCAGACAGCAGCTGCTGCCGCAGACTGCGACCGGCAAAATACTGTTTGACAGCGCCTTTGCGGGGGGCAGCGGCACCGGGGTTGGGAGGCACTCGGTCGGGCTCTACCGTTTGAGGCTGCGGTTGGGGGCGAGATAGCGACGGAACTGGAGTCATAGCAAATAACCTTAGGAGTTCAACATAATCGGCTTAGCCGATGCACTCTGATCGGGTTAGGCCTGGGCCATGGCGTTTACCACCGCTGTGCCGTCTAAAATTAGTTGGGGCCGGTCGGCGTTATCAACACAACACCCTCGTAGAAAGGGCAGCAGGCCGGGCTCAACGGAAATTGACTGGCCTGAGATCGCCGTTGATAAGGGCTGTAGGGCGGGGGTCGGGTAGACCACCATTGACTCTACGGCGTTGACCACCAAACCCAGGGTGGGGGGCTGCTCGTCTGCGGGTTGGTCAGCCGCGTAGGGAGGCTTGATCACCACCACCGTGTGGCGGGTGGTGGCTTCGGCCTGGTTATACCAAGGAGCAAACCCTAAAAAATGGCCCAGATCGGCGACCCACAACATTTCGCCCCGCCAGTTGTAGAGGCCCATGACCCAGGGGGCCATCTGAAACATGGGCACTACCTGGCCGATGGACAGTTTCATGATTTCGACCAAATTGGCTCCCGGCAGCAGCAGGGGCAGACTGCCGTTAACGATGACCTTTAAAAACTGCTCTTCGGGTGGTGATCCAGTCGAGGTATCTTCCAGTGGGGGAATGGAATCGTCGGTAGGCGTTGCGGTCTCGAGATTCATTGCGCTCGGCTCCTTAGGCGTTGACCAGTTGATTGACGGCCTGCATCAGCTCGTCTTGGTCGATAGGCTTGGCCAGGTAGGCATCAGCCCCCTGTTTTAAGCCCCAAAACTTGTCCATTTCGGTGCCTTTGGTGGAGCACATAATCACGGGCACCTGCTTGGTGTTGGTGTCTTCTTTAAGTTCGCGGCAGATTTCAAAGCCGCTGCGATCGGGCAACACCACGTCGAGAATGATCAGATCGAAGCGGTGGCTTTTGATCTGATCAAAGGCTTCTTCGGCGCTTTTGGCCGTGAGGACGGTAAGGCCGCGATCGCGCAGGCAGAGCGTGAGAATTTCTTTGTCAGTAAGACTGTCTTCGACGATGAGAACTTTGCTCATGAATACACCTAGGGTAGGGAGAATTGTGAAGAAGATAGAAGACGTTGAGGGTTAGATGCGGGCGGGGGCGAGGTGTTTGCGAATGACGGAGAGAATCACGATGGGCTCCATGGGTTTACTTAAGAAATCGGTGGCTCCTAGCAACCGGGCGCGCACCTGATCGACTAGGCCGTCGTTGCCGCTGAGAATGACGATGGGGACGTCTTTAAAGCGAGATATTTTGCGCAGATTGCTGCAAATTTCGTAGCCGTTGGTGTCGGGCATCACTAGGTCTAAAAACACCAGGTCTGGCTTTTGGGCCAGCAGGGTCGGTATCGCCCTAGAGCCTTCAGTAATCGCTAAAAAGTCGTGCCCCGCCGCTCGAATTACCTGGCCCATGGCTTTGCAGACCAGGGGGCTGTCGTCAACGCAGGCGATCTTGAGGGCCGCTTTGGGGGCTGCCTCGGTAGCCCTAGGCGGGTCTAGACCCTCCAGGGGTGGAAAGTCAGCTACCTCCACCAGGCTGATCCACCCTGACTGAATGTAGGGCTGTAGCGCCTGGGTGAGGTTCAGCACGTCTTGGCCCAGCTTGACCGCCAAGTCGCGCAGGCTGCGCTGACCATCGAGCAGCTGCATGAGCGATTCGTAGACCCGGGGCGAAACTGCCGCCCGAATCAGCTCGGGATGCTGAATTACTGGCGCTAAATTAGGTGAGTAGGTCTCTAGCCCAACCTCTAGCCAGGCATCCCAAAGGTCGGTCACCGAGGTCAGTAGTTGAGCATCGTCTACATAGACTGGTATCTGGCCAGGGGCTAGAGGCAGCTGTCGGGATAGCTGATACTGGGTTTCGCGGGCTTGCACCAGGTCAAACAAGATGTCGGCCACAATATTGGTGCTGATAGCTTGCAGCGCTTTGCTGGAGAGCTGCCCCTCACTTAGCCAGCGCTGGAGCAGCTGGTAATCCCAGTCGTAGGGCCCGCTAGAGCGGGGGACAGCCGCCGCAGATGCTTGCAGCGTTTGGTAGCTCAGCTCAGGGCTGGGTAGCCGGGCCTGGGCTTGGCGGTACCACTGCCGCATCGGGTGCACTCCGCCTTTGCCATAGATCAGCCGGCCCCGGTCAAGAAATAGAGTCCACTGGTGCCCTTCCGGAACAGACCACGTGATCTGCCCACTAAAGCTGAGCCGCTTCAAGACAGGAAAGATTTGCAGTTTTTTAACTCGCAAATAATTAGATAGAGGTTTGGAGTACTGCACCGATCTGCCACTCATGTTGTGTGCCTTGCCGTAGCCTGCATTTTGATCGCTAGATTGAATGACGACTGGGTACGCATCATCCTGAGCCAAAATTTACAGAGAAAAACTATTTATTGAAACTCTTTTGATGCTTATGTTGTTGCCAGTAGAAACTCATTTATTTGGTAGAAATTTCAGTTAAAAATCAAGGTTTATTCAGGCAATGTTAACTGAATAATTCTCTTGAGTTATTTTCAAGACACTAAAAACCATCTCAGGTGTCGCTTTGTAAATCAATTCGTTGGGTTGTAAATTCGAGAATTTTCTAAAATTCTTGAATAGTGTCAAGGTAATATTATTTCGGTTAAAAACTTTCGGTCGTCTATTCTAGAGAAGTAGGGAGTCAATATCTAGCAAAAATAAAGGTGGATCGGTTTCATTTAAAGTGATCAGGGTATTGAAGCCTCGTAGATGATTCATCATCAAATAAGTGGCGGGCACTGGGCTAAAAGCCGATTGGCGCGCCCGCTTTAGACTGGGCACACCGTCTATGCGCAGCCCCAAAAGCCCGAAATGCGGTGATTCGACCACCAAAATAGACTGGCTGGAGTCACTCTGCACTGCTGGTTGAGGGACAGTTGAGCCGGGCAGCAGCGGTGCAGAGCAATAGATGCGATCGGCCACATCCATAATCGGAACATTCTCTTGGTTTAGCTGAGTCAACATCAGACCCTGAGCGGGCCCATCGGATATGGGAATCACCCGCCGGGCCAGGGGCAGGGGCAGGCAAAACCAGTTGTGGCGTAGCTGAAAGGCAATCAGCCTTAGGGTGGGTTCTTGGGCGGGAAGACGGCGGTAGCGGGTGAGGGCAGAAGTCATAGGAGGAAGGGGGAAAAAGGTTTGAATTTTGAGTTGTGAATTTAAATCCTTAACTCAAAACCAAGAACTCAAAACTAAGAACTGCGCTAGGACACCAGGGCGGGTTGAATCATGTCTTCGAGGGTTTTGAGCAAGGTTTGCTCGTTGTAGGGCTTAGTGAAATAAGCGGCCGCCCCCAGGCTCATGGCTAGCTGGCGATGCTTTTGGCTACTGCGGGAGGTGAGCATGGCGACAGGTAGGTCTTCATGCTCTGTTTCGGCTTTGAGCCGGGCCAAAAAGCCGTAGCCGTCGAGGCGAGGCATTTCTACATCGCAGATCACGGCTTCGACCGCTAGACCAGCAGTGAGCTTGTCGAGGGCGTCTTGACCATCTTTGGCTTGGGCCACTTGGTAGCCCGCTTTTTCGAGGGTGAGGGCGAGCAGGCGGCGCACGTTGATTGAGTCGTCGACTAGCAGCACGGTGGGCTTGCGGGCGGCGGTGCTGGTCTCGTAACCGGGGCCGCTGGTGAGGTAGGCCTGCATTGAGGTGTCGTCTAGGGTGGCGGCACCGGAAGCTTCGCAGCTGGCGATCCAGTAGAGTAGCTCGGCGGTGTTGATCAGCGGCACCACCTGGCCGTCACCCATGATGGTGCAGCTGTTGAAGCCCTTGGGCATGGGCAGATTGCCGACCACTCGGCGCAGGGCAACCTCTTGCTCGCCCCACGATCGCTCCACCTGAAGACCCACAAATTTCTGGTTGGCGCGCATCAGCATCACTGTGGGGGTGGAGATGGCGGGGGCGGTTTCGGGGCTTTCGATCACCACTGGGCAGTTGAAGTGCAGCCAGTCGGCCAGGCGCACCAGCTGCACCAGCTCGCCATTCCACTCAAAGCTCTCTCGACCGGCCGTGGCAAGAATGTACTCAGCGGGCAGGGCAAAGATTTCTTCAATCGCATCCACTGGAAAGGCCATGCGCATGCCCTTGCTCTCGGTAATCAGCACCCGCGTCACCGACAGGGTAAAGGGGATGGAGATGGTGAAGGTGGTGCCAGCGCCAATCTGGGTGTCGACCTGAATGTCGCCCCGAATTTCTTTAAGCTTGCTGCGCACAACATCCATGCCGATGCCCCGCCCGGAGAGGTCGGTGACGGTTTTAGCGGTGCTAAAGCCCGGCTCAAAAATTAGGGACAGCAGCTCCTGGGTGCTGGCGGCGGCCAGTAACCCGTCGTCGAGGCCCATTTGGCGAGCCCGATCGCGAATTTTTTCTACCGCGATGCCGCCGCCGTCGTCGCTGATGGTGATCACGGTGCGGCTGCTCTGCTGCTGAGCGCTAATGGCGATCGTACCGACGGCGGGTTTGCCCCACTGCTGGCGGGTTTCAGCGTCTTCGATGCCGTGGTCGAAGCAGTTGCGGATGATGTGCATCAGCGGCTCTTGTAGGGCTTCGAGCACGTTGCGATCGACTAGGGTGCGATCGCCCTTGAGCTTTAGCTCTACCGGCTTGTTGTATTGCAACGACATCTGCCTGAGGGAGCGAGGATAGCGATCGAAAACATCCGCCAGGGGCCGCATGCGCAGCTGGGTGAGGTTCTTTTGCAGCTGGCGGGAGGTTTTGCGCAGGGTGTGGGTGGTTTGCTCGGTGCCGTCGAGCGATAGCTCGATGTCCGCCCCTACCTCCTGGAGCTGAATAATCGTTTCGATGATTTCGCGAAAGGGCAGGTGCAGATCGCGGTAGTGGTCGAGTTCGAGCACATCGAACTGCGACTGTAGGGTGGTGTCGGCCGTTTGGGATACGAGCGCTAGGCCGTTCTGCAAGCCGGGAGCGGTGGGCAACCATGGCGCCGAGGTATCTTGAGTGGCGACGCGATCGTAGGCGGCGCGTAGGTCGCTGTTCACCTGATCGAGGGTGCGCATGCGGGTTTGTAGGGTGCCCACTAACCCCCGCAGGCGACTGACCTCCAGCTCAAGCCGGTGGCGCTCGATGGTGAGTTCGCCAAACAGGTCGCTGAGCTGATTGATCTGCTTAACGGGCACTCGCACGGTGCTGTCGCTGTCGCCGTCATCGGGGGTGGGGGCTGAGCTGCTGGGGGCTGCTGTGCCTGGAATGTTAGCCCCGTGGGCGGCAGCAGTGTCTGCGAATTCAAACTCGGCGCTGCCCCCGAACTCTGACCAAGAGGCCGCGACATCGTCAGTAATGTCGGCTTCCAGGTAGTCGGGCTGCAACGCCAAGTCATCCCCTAGGGGCCAGACGGGGGCAGTAATGTCGCCATCCTCCAGATGGGGAATGATGTCGCCAGGGATTTCGGCAATAGGAATGGTCTCGAAGGTCGCGCCTGCAACCGCCATTTGGGTTGGAATCTCGCCTAGATGGCCGGTTAGCACCAGGGCCTGGGCGCGTCGCCACACGGCCAGGGCCTCCTGCACAACTATCACCAGATCGTCCTCCGTGACCAGGGTGACCTGGGTTGCTACCGACTGGCAAAGGCTGACAAACGCCTCTAGCTGAAGCATTTCGCCCAGCCCGCCCAGCTCTTGGGCAAGAATTTCAACCTCTTCCCGCAGGCAGGGCAATTGCTCGCTCAGCACCCCCTCTAGCCGTTGGAGGCAGCCCTCGACCTCGCTTTGAAAGAGCAGCGGAATGACATCTTGGCCGTCTTCGGGGGACAGCATGGAGTAGGCGTCTTCCTCCACCGGGTCGCCTAGGCGATCGTGGAGCCGCTCGAATATGGGGGCAGCATGGTGCTCAAGCCATCGCTCCTCAACGGGGGATTGATGGCCCTGGCTGAGGCACTGGCGCTGGCCCACCATCACCTGACCTAGGCAGTCAACCGCCGCCAGCAGCAGTTGCTCTAGGTCGGCATCGATGTCGAGCTTGCCTCGCTGCACTTTGAGCACCTTGAGGCTGTCTTCGAGGTGGTGGGCTAGATCGCTGAGGAGTTGAAACCCCATCAGGGCAGCCCCCCCTTTGATCGAGTGGGCTGCCCGTAGAGCTTCGTTGATGGTACTGGCTTCGAAGGTTTGGGTTAGCCCCATCAGGTGGGTGCCCAGGGTCTCAAGGTATTCTTGGGCTTCGTCGAGAAACTGAAGCCGAATTTCAAGTTCCTTTGCGTCGGACATGGTTGGGGAAGGGGTAGGGGAGTACGGAGGTAGGCAAGTAGGGGGTGGGGGGTAGGGAGTGGATGGGTGGATGGGTAGGCAGAGATGAAATGTTGACGGTTGAGGGAGAAGCTATTTACCCCCATTACCCCCTACTCATCTACCCCTTACCCATCCACTCTCCACCCCCTACCCATCTACTCTTCGCCTGTCTTGAAGGTGCCGACGGTGGCTTGGAGCGATCGCGCCACGCCCACCGTTTCTCGCAGGGAGGTGGAGATCTCCAGGGAGGATTGGGAGGTGCGGGTCGATTCGGCGGCGATCGCCTGCATGAGCTGGGTGACGCTCTCCGAGATTTCCACCTGGGAGACGGTGGCGTCAGAAATAGAGCGCACTAAGGTGTCGATCTGCTGAGAAACGTCGAGAATGCGGCCCAGGCTCTGCTTGGCGTCTTCGACCAGGCGGGTACCGGCGACTACCTCGGTGGTGCTTTGGTCCATGGCGTCGACCACTTCGGCGGTCTCGCGCTGAATGGTTTCGACGATGCGCTCGATCTCTTTGGTGGCTTCGGCGGAGCGGGCGGCCAGTTCGCCGACTTCTTCAGCGACCACCGCAAAGCCCTGGCCCTCTTCCCCGGCGCGGGCAGCTTCGATACCGGCGTTGATGGCCAATAGGTTGGTCTGCATGGCGATCTGGTTAATCAGCGATACCGCTTTCGAGATCTGCTGCGACGATTCGCCCAGACGCTTCACCTTTTTGGTGGTTTCGCCAATAATGGCTCGCAGCGTGAGGATGTTTTGCACGGTTAAATCCATTGCCTGGCCGCCGGTTTCGGCGGTAGTGGAGGCGCTGTTAGCGACTACGGCGGCCTGCTGGGCGCTGCGGGCCACCTGCTGAATGGAGGCAGTCATGGCTTCGACTGAGGCCAGGGTTTGGGTGACATCGTCGGCTTGGCGCAGGGCGTCGGTGGCCAGGGTCTGAATGGCCCCTTCGTTTTCGCCCAAAGAGGCGTTGACCTGCTCGGTGGAACTTTTCACCTTGGTCACAATTTGCCGCAGGCTTTCCACAATGGAGTTAAAAAAGTCAGCGACGGTGCCGATCTCTCCGGCGGTGACGTCTGCGCGCACGGTGAGGTCACCGCGGGAGGCACCCTCGACCTCGCTGAGCAGCTCAATCAGCTGCATTTGCAGGGCTTCTTGCTTTTGGCGGCGTTCTTCAGATAGCTGCTCGGCCTGGGTGTAAAGGCGAGACTGTTCTAGGGCAAAGCCCAACTGAATCGCCACCTGGCGTAGAACATTGATATCTAGCGCATTCCACTCCCGAGGGCCAGAGCACTGGTGGGCAATGAGCAGTCCGATGAGCTTGTTATCAACATTGATCGGGCCAACGAGATTAGCTCTGACCTTAAAGGGTTCTAGCTGTTTTAAGTAGCAGTCCGTGAGCCCAGCTTGATAAATATCTGCTGTGGCCTGAATACGGCCCTGACGATATTTTTCGATGTAACCTTCAGCGAAACAGGGATCGTAAATCTCAGCTCCTAGAGCACTAGGCCATCCAGGTTCGACCGATTCTGTTGAAATCCTGCCCTGCCAGTTTTCATCAAATAAGTAGACGAGGGTTCGATCGGCTTTGAGCGCTTCGCGAGTACCCACCACAGCTGCCCGATAGATTCGATCCTCTTCGAGGCTTTCTCTCATCTTGAGGGCGATGGCACTAAGCTGCTGCTCTTTGACGGTGCTGATTTCTAGCTGTTCAACCAGGTTAGCCTGACTGAGGGTATAGCCCATTTGGGTGGCGATCTGCCGCATCAACTCGATCTCGGCTAGCTGCCACTGACGCGGACCAGAGCACTGGTGTACGCAGATTAGCCCCATGAGGTGATTGCCCGCGATGATGGGCGCCACCATATTGGCGTGTACTTGCAGCCGCTCTAAAATTTCGCAGTGGCAGTGGGTGAGCCCTTCTTGATCGCGGTCTTCAATGTAGGCCACCTTACCCGAGTAAAAGTGCTCAACGGCCTCTGGCGTCAGGGGGTCTTCAACAGTCTGTCCTATGGTGCTTTTCCAGCCCTGCTTAACCGATTCGGCGGTGATAATGCCGCTTTTTAAGTCAGGGTTAAAGCGGTAGACCACGGCACGCTCGGTGTTAAAGATGCGACGCAAGTTTTCAACGGAGGCGTTGAAAATATCCTCTACTTTGAGACTGCGCCGCATCTGGCGAGTGAGCTCTACCAGCTGTTGGGCCTGCTCAGTTTCCAGCCGTTCCTGCTGGGAGCGTTTCTGCCAGTCGGCCTCAGCGTGGGTAATGGTTTCAGCTAGGTGGTTAAAGGCCTGGGCCACCTGACCCACTTCGTCGGTGGCGTAGATCTCAGCGCGGGCTTGGCGATCGCCCATGCCAAACTTCCAGGTGGCCTGCTGAAGATCTTTCATCGGGCGCAAAATGGAGCGACCCAGCAGGGCGGCAATCCCTGCGTTAGCAGCCAGGGCAGCCAGGGCGATCAGCATTTGGATCCGTAGGCTCTTACCGATTAGCGCGTTTAGGCCCGCTTCGGAGGTGCCTCGCACCATCACCGCCACCGGCTCGCCGTTAAAGCCTTCGATGGCCCGGGCAGCTAGGGTATAGGTGGTGCCGTCGATGCGATCGCGGCGGGTCACCTCCTCTCCAGGGCGAGCGGCGGCCTGCTCAACCAGAGTCAAGGAGTCGAGGGGCACGTTGGCGGCGGCTTGGTCAATCTCGGGGTTATCGCCGGCGTAGAGGCCGGTGGCGACCTCAAAGCCCTCTTCGCCCCGCTGGTAAACGGCGCTGTAGCCATTGCTAAAGGGCGCGATCGACTCCTTAGGAATGGCATCTTTGCCGTTGACAATATCGCCGGAAACCAGCGCCCCCACCACCAGCCCCGAGGCCGGGTCGCTAACGGGGGTAACGGTATAGCGAATCAGCGCGTCTTGGTCGGTAAAGCCCGCTGGCAGGGGAGGGGCCTCGTTGCGCAGCTCTTCCCAACTGACAATGGCGCTAGTTTTAACCTGGCGCGGGTTTTGCAGCACCGTACCCACTAGGCCGTTGGGGTCAAACGATTGGCCTCGGCGATCGCGGTTGGCATTGGCAATAATTCTCAGATCGTTGCCCACCAGGGTGGCGTACTCAATGTTGCGGGCCTTGATCTCGTTCTCGAGAATTTGCTGCACCGAGACGATCGCGCTCGACGGCACGGCTTCGCCGCGGGCGTAGGCCGCCGCCGCATCGATAATGGCGCGGTTGTCAGACTGGCCCCGAAAGCCAAACCCCATCTGATTGATTTTGATGTTGTACTCAATGTCGGTGACCGCCAGCTCAGCCTTGGCCTGGTTGAGCAGCTGACTGCGCCCGCCAGAGATAATCAACAGCGACCCCACCCCCACCAGGCCCAGCACCGAAATCGCCTCAGAGGTAAATAGGCCCGCCATCTGCTTTTGGCGCACGCTCAGGTTGCTGAACCACTGCACCCAGCCAAACTGCGATCGCTGGGTAATTTGGACAGTATCTTTCACATTTGAGCCGTAGGCTGCCCCGCGATACATCAACCCTTGAGAGTTGCTGGCTGTGGGATCTACGCTGTTGGCCTTGCCGTTAGCCGGGTCAGGCTCTTTAGCCGCGTCGGTAGGCGGGTAGGGTCGAAAATCTGTGGTCATGGGTTCAACACCTTATGAATGAGCTGGGTTGGGTTGAGAAATAGGGCTGCCCGACAGGCGTGGGGCGTGACGTTAAAGATGCTTGGCAAACTGCTGATGATAGGGAGAGCAGGCCGCCCTAGTACCTAGGGCTCGGGCCAAGGAAACCGGGAGCAAAAAGGCTAAAGCGCCTGTAAAGCAGGGGCGCGCAGCAGGGCTTCGCCATCCAGCCCCAGCAGCACTTCTCCCTCTTGCAGCACACAGCCCCGGAGAAAGGGCACCAACCCCGGAGGCACATGGGTGGGAGCTGGCTGCATATGCTGGGGCGACAGACTAAGAATGCCGTCGACTTGGCTCACTCTCAGCCCTAGGGCCACTGTTCCTATCTGCATGAGCACGAGGTTGTACTGCTGTGAGTTGGGGTAGGCCGTGGGCAGGCCCAGCAGTAACGCTAAGTCAACTACCCACAGCACCCGGCTGCGGCGGTTAATCAGCCCCAAGAGGGCGGGGGGCATATTGGGCATGGGGGTAATGCGGGCGGCGGGGGTGGCGATCGCCTCCTGCACCTGGCGAGTGGGCAGCAGGGCTGCCTGGGTGCCTAGGGTAAACCGCAGATAGCTGTGGGTCAGCGGAGCTAACGATTGGGTCGCCAAGCCACCCTCGCCCGGCGGCTGGGGCCGAGCTAACGATAGGTTGCTCATCGGTTCACCTTGATCACGGTGAGCACAGCCTGCACCAGCTGCTCGCGGGTGTAGGGCTTGGTGAGGTAGATATCGGCCCCCTGGCGCATGCCCCACAGCCGGTCGATGTCCTGGTTTTTAGAGGTGCAGAGCACAATCGGTACGTGGGCGGTGGCGGGCTGTTTTTTGAGGCTGCGGCACAGCTCAAAGCCGCTCATGCCCGGCATTACCACGTCGCTGACGATCACATCGGGGGAATGCTGGGCGGCCTTCTCCAGAGCCTCCTGCGCCGTAACGGCGCAGATCACGGTACAGCCGCTGTCGCGGAGGTAGTGCACCATCAGCTCCATTTCGGATGGGGTATCTTCGACCACCAAAATGGTGCCTGCTAGAGTCGCTTGCATAATCGATTTACCTAAATAGTGGATAGATTGCTGCTATTGCTTTGTGCTGCTGCCTGGAAAAGCCAATCCAAGTCGCTTGAGCAGGCCCAGCCGTAGAAATATGTAACGGTTGTCAGAGGCTATATCAGCCAGGAAAAGCTGTCAGGGCGATCGCGAAAAGTTAAAAAATAAAGCTCAAAAACTTCGGGCTAATTCAAATACTTAAAAATGAATTTGAGCAAATCCGACTGATTAAATGGCTTGGTTAAATAGCCTGATGCTCGCACCAATTTTGCTTTAGCGCGATCGATAAACCCGGTATTGCTGGTCACCATGATGATGGGAGTATTTTTGAAATCTGGATGACGGCGCAGCAGCGAGCAAAGCTCATAGCCATCTAGGCTGGGCATAGTGACATCGAGCAAAATTAAATCGGGCTTAGTTCTAATCACCTGCATCAGCGCTTTGACGGGGTCGTCGATCATAATGACCGAGAAAATCTTGTCGTCTAAAAAGCTGTTGATCGCTTGGAGCACTGTGGGGCTATCGTCGATGCAGGCAATGGTGTACTGAGCTTTAGCGCCTGGTCTTGTGCCCCCCCTTTGGAAGCTAGGGCCACTGGTGGCTACTGCAGGAGCGGCCTCGGGCGCGGTGCCCTTACGCTGGTAGCCACCATTGAGTTGGCCAAGGCCATTGTGGCGCTGCTTGAGACGGGCATAGCATTCTTCTACCGTAGTGCGCAGGTTGAGCTGGCAGTATCGGGGGGCGTTGCCCAAGCTGTTGCCTTCGACTAATTCGTAGCTGCCCTGGCGCACGTCTAAAAAAGCTTCTAGCACTTCTTTAGACAGGGTTTCGACGAGGGTTGATGCTTGATTGGGATGCAGGTGCTGCTGCTCGACTAGCCAGCAAATGGCTTGATAGTCGGCAGTAGCTGTGGTGGCCTGTTGCTCAAATAGAAGTCGCACCTGCACGCGCACTGCGCTCACCAAAGACGGCACCTGGACGCTTAAGCGTCGCAAGTGGTTGTCTAGTCGTTCAAAGGCTCGTTCGACGGTAGAAACGTAGGTGAGCTGTCCTTGATCTAGGTGCAATAGCCAGGTGTTAGTGGGTGCAACGACCTGGAGACAGCCGGTGGCCTGGCGACTACTCACCTGGGCTAACAGGCTAAGGGGGTGCAATTGAGTAGGAGAAGACGGTGCCATGGGAGCGGGGTTCAAGAGCGATGGTTGCATAGCGGTTCACTACAGAGACAGGGGAATGCACAGTGGATGGTAGGTAAAATTGGCAGCTCAGTCGTGCGCTACCCGCAGGGGGACCGCAGCGCTACAGCACGCTAGATGACGCACGTTTGATGTAAGACAGCGACAGTAAGACCGCTAAAAAACTTTGGGGTGCGCTAACTCATCTGATGATTTACCCAGTAGCCATAGCTAGAGCGATCGCACAATCGCCTCGCTAGCAGAAATCAATCTTGGCCAGCGGCAAAAGATGATTCGGACAAGATGGCAGTGGGTGCAATACTGATTGAAACCTTAGGGCTTGACCCTGGTTAAACCATTCTCAAAAAGCGGTGAGCTTAACAGCAAATTGTGAAGCGGTAGATGCGGTAGTGAGAATGGATAGGAGTGAGTGCATCTCATCTGATCCAGGGAATAGACAGGGAGCTAAATGGGCAGCACTCAAACTTTTGGTCGAGACGAATAGATGCTATTTGAAAAGTGATCGATTGTCAGGAATGAAGCGCTAAACCGTTACTTGCATGATCTAATAATAACAGATTGTATAATTAAGATTATGAAAAATAAGTGAGCGCTAGAAGGTAAAAGTAACTGACTATAAAGTGGCAGTGAAGGTTTGAGTGATTCATTTTCGTGAGTTGGGCGGGTTTCTAAAAAATAATTTTGAATCACTTAAGTTCTGCACGCGATCGACCTTCCGCTTTAAAGATCGGTATTCAAAAATGTTCAAGGCGAACTTATTTGGCAAGAGTATTAAACAGTTACTAACTGGCCAAAGAACGATCTAATCATGCCAATCGACCCTGATTAGCCTGAGGTGTCAAGCTCCTATGAACAGGAATGCGTCCATGGCCCGATTGATGCAACCTCATGCACCGCAACCCAGGGTCTTGAATGAAGGGCTAGACCAGCGATCGCAGCAATGTCTGAATCTTGCGCCGCTGTTGGGTGGCCAGTGTCGTGGGAAAGGTTAATTCCAGCACCAGCCTCGCCTCTACACCGTTGAGGGTAGGCAGTTCGATTGCCTGGGCCACCTGAGCGACTATGCTCTGGGCCTGAGGCAGCTCACTACTGGGCAAAAACAGCAGCCCCACGGTAGGGAAGGTTTCAAGCAGGGTAGCGCGATCGAGTTCAGTCACGTTCTGCACCTCAAGGCGCAGGTCGCGGCTGCCGATTTCGACCACGCGGGCCGGGTAGCTGTCGCCGTGCCAGCCCTCCCAGGCTAGCTCGGCTGGGGCCTGCACTTGCTTGCGCATTTTTTGGCTGGTTGCCGGTTGCAGGTCGGTGAACACCCGCCAGAGCGTGGTAGCAATAAATTGCAGCGATCGCAGCGGCTTATCCACCTCCTGACGGGTCTGGGAATACCATTCCTTCACATCCGAAAACAGCACCAGGGTGAGATCGTCGGCTTGGCTGGGGCTGACATTGATAAAATCTACTGCCAATTCGGTTTCTAGGCGACTAGTGGCTGTAGCTCGCATAATTTGAGCCTCAAGCAGGACGCGACCGTCGTAGTCGCCCACCAGCTCTACCCAAACCTGGTCGGCCACGTTGGGCCATTCTTCGAGCTGCACCTGGGCACCGCTCTCGCTCACATCAATGGTTTTGCCTGTCCAGCTCTGGCCATCGCTGTGGATGATGGCGGTCAGCTGCCGGGGCAGACGGTGGGCGCGGCGCATCTGGGGTTGCTCCAGCGCCACTAAACAGGCGGCCAGCACCAGCACCAGGTTAAAGCCGCACCACAGGGCGTTGATCAGCACCGCCTGGGTGTCTTCGGGGCTGAGCAGCAGCCAAAAGGGCACCGCCAATAGGGATGCCGCTGTCAGCAATCCCAAGACCAGCAGATATCTCACGCTGTTGGCGTCGAAGGTGCGCTGGTTGACCACCAGTCCCTTAGCCGTCACGTTAAAGCTGCCCAGCTTGGGGTTAAATAGGGCCAGCAGCGTCACAATGCCCGCCTGAAAAGACATGGCAAACTCGTAGATTTCGTTCCAGAATGAAAACCGCACCCGCTTGTATGGGATGTGGTTGGTCTGCATCGACAACACAATGTGGGGCAGTGCGTAGAACAGGGTTTCAATGCCCAGCCCCTTCACCGAGTTGATGCTAAACAGCAAAAACAGCGTCGGAGCCAGGGCATACATCAGCCGGGGAAAGCCAAAGAAAAAGTGGGACGTGGCGCTGAAGTAGCAGACCCGCTGGGCCAGCGACAGCTGTAGCTTGCGGTTAAACAGCGGATTTTCCAACCGCAAAATCTGGGCCATGCCCCGTGCCCACCGCACCTGCTGCCCTACGTAGGCCGAGAATTTTTCGGGCGCTAGCCCTGCCACCATAATTTTGTCGTAGTAGATGGTGCGGTAGCCGAGGGAGTGCAGCCGCAGGGCAGTGTGGCAGTCTTCGGTAACGGTCTCAGTAGCAATGCCGCCCACCTCTAGCAGGTGGTTGCGCCGCACGACCGCCGCCGAGCCGCAAAAAAAAGCGGCGTTCCAGGCGTCATTGCCCTTTTGCAGCACCTTGTAGAACAGCTCGTTGCCCACGGGCACCTGGCCCTGGGTGAGCAGGTTGCGCTCAAAAGGGTCGGGGTTGTAGAACCAGTGGGGCGTCTGCACCAGGGCCACGGTTTTGTCGAGAAAAAAGCCCACGGTTGCCTGCAAAAAGCCCCGCACCGGAATGTGGTCGCAGTCCAAAATCAGCACCAGATCGCCCGTGGTGCGCTCTAGAGCCGTGTTGATGTTGCCTGCCTTGGCGTGGTCGTTGTTGTCGCGAACGAGCAGCTTAGCCCCTAGTTCATCGCAGACCGCCTGTAGCTCAGCCCGCCGCTCGGGGTATTTGCGGCCGTCATCCAGCACGTAAACCTGCTTTTTCTCGGGGGGGTAGTCGATCGCCACCGCCGCCACCACGGTTTTACGCACGATCGCCACATCTTCGTCGTAGGTAGGAATGTAGACATCCACCGTGGGCCACTGAGTCTGGGGCACAGGGGTGAGGTCGACGGCGGTGCGATCGCGCAAACGCAGCGTCTGAAAATACGACAAAAACAGCGTCCCCAGGGCATATAGCTCGGCCCCGTAAAGCAGCAGGGAGAAGATCGCATCCAGCGGCGTGTCGAAATTGAGGGTGTTGCGGGTGCGGTAGTAGAGATAGCGCAGGGTGGTGAGGCTGCTGAGGGTGATCATAAACAGGTGCAGCCGCTCGCGATCGCCGTTGCTGTGGGCGTGGCCATCCTCCAAATGCAGAATGCTGTAACCCAGGGCAATCAACAGCCCCGCCACAATCGCCTGCTGCCAAATAGCCGGGTGAGCCACCAGCAATGGCTTGGTCAACAAACCTAGGCAGGCTAACAGCAGCAGCATCTGCCAGCGGCTCAGGTGCCGGGTCAGACTGTAGGCGCGATCGGGCAGGGTTTTGGTGAGCCAGTGGTGGAGGGGAGGGGAGGGGGGGTGGAGCATTTGGGGTAAGGGGGTGGATGGGTAGGGGGTAGATGGGTGGATGGGTCGGTGGTAGTCAGGTGTTGAGTTAGCGGAATTGTTGGGAGGAATCTCTGGGGGATTTTCAGAGGGCCATTTCCAGGAAAAAGTTGTGAATTTTGCCCGGCCATCCACTCATCCACTCGCCCACCCATCCACTCACCTCACTCCCCGCTGCGCCGCATATACGCTTGCATTGCTCCGTAAAGCAGCAGCGTCAGGGCTACCGTGGCGGGCATGATGAACATCCAGTTGTGGCGGGTGACTTGCCAGAACCAGGGGTAGGGGGTAGTGGTGGCCAGCTGCACCTGGGGCGACTGGCGCAGGGTGGCTAAGCGATAGTCAGCGCTGGTGTAGGGGTCGGGGTTGGGCACCTGGGCGCTGACTAGCACGGTATCGCCCTCAATTTGGTAGAAGAGGGGGTCGTGGCGCAGCAGGTCGGCGACCTGAGCCAGGCCGGTATCGTCGCGGCCGCTAAGGGCCAGCACCACCCGTTGGGGGTTCCAGGGCGAGATGACGGATTTCATCAGCCCTTCGCCGTCGGGCAGGGGCTGCACCTGGGTGTCGCCCCATTGACGAGTACCGCTGCCGCGTAGGGCAAAGCCGTCTTCGCTGAGCAATTCGGGCAGGGGGAAGCGGGGTTGGGCACCGATCGCCACCAGATGCCGGTCATTGCGCACCTCCTCGGGCAGGTCGGCCTGACGATAGACCGCCAGCTGCACTGAGTCAGCTTGACTGAGGCGGCCCAGGCGTTCGGCTAGCTCCAGCAGCACGGTGACATCTTTGTTGTTGGGGGCGTCCGGTAGGACGACCGCCGTGGTGGAAAGATCCTGCGGGGCAGTGAAGGGATAGCCGGTTTTGAATAGATTTAAATCGGGCAGGCTGGTGATGGCGCTGCGCTTGAGGCTAAAGCTGGTATCGCTGTGGATGGTGCCCCAGAGCTGCTGGTCGGTAACCCGGCTGCACGATCGCCGCTCACGAGGATCTAATCGAAAGTTGACTTGGAGCTTGGAGGTGGTGGTGATGCGATCGCCCGGCAAATCCACTTCCAGCGTGCGATGGTTCGCGCCTTTTACCTCGGTCAGCCGTTCCCCAATAATCGATACCCCGTCTAGCTCCACATCCACCATTGAGGTAAGGGGGTTGATCTGGGGGCCATAGCTGTAGGAAAGGCGCATTTTGCTGCCTCGCAGCAGGCGATCGTCGGGCAGCGCCTTAAAGCCGATTTCCATTGCTGGGGCGTGGGAGCCACGCACGGTCGTTTCGTCCAAAGGCTGCCGGGTGGGGGAGGTCAAATCCGTCAGCAAAAAGTCATTCTCTTCGGGTAGATAGCCGGGCCACTGGCGATCGGGGGGAGTAGGCACATCCCCAGCTTGGTTAACCACCACCCCGTGGCCTGTAGCAATCTGCTGCTGTTGGGGTTGCACCAGGTATTGCACGGCCTTGGCCACCCCCGCCTCACCGTTGCCGGTGACGACTAGCACCGGGGAGAAATTGTCCGCTGCTGTAGACCACATCAGCAGGCCAGAGTCGTCAGGTAGGGCTTTACCCGCGTCATCGACAAATTTGCCGTTTTTAAGGACAAAGGGCAGAGTTAAGTCGGCCAAGCCGGGCTGCTGGGCTGGAGTGCCCAAGACCACAAGCCGTTCTTCGGCAGCTAAATCCTCCAGCTTATTCACCAAGCGGGTGTCGAGGGGGCGATAGTGGGCGGTGCGGCCCAGATAGGTTTGCAGCCGCGTTGTGGCCGTTAGCCAAGGGCTGTTGGTAGCGGTAGGTTGCAGGTAGGCGATCCGGTTGGTTTCCAGGCTCAGCGTGTCAAACAGCGGGTAGGGAAACTGGCTAAAGTCTGGAGTTACCACCTGGGGCTGGTAGTTAAACACCAACTTGGAGTCGGGCAGCACCTCGGTCCACAGCGAGGGGTCGAAGGGGTCTTGGGTGCAGGTGGGGGAATTATTTTGCAGCGCCGCGAGAATCAGCTCGTTGTCGTCTTGCAGCAGATCGGCGGGCACTTCCATCACCGCATCGCCAATTTTGCCCATGGGCTGGTTGAGGGGCAGGCTGCCAATGCTAGTGCCATTGATCAGCACCGTGAGGTTGGAGCGGGTGGCGTAGAGAGCAGCGGAATGGCGGTAGCGCAGCAGCACCTTGACCGATTTGGCCTGCCAGTTGCGGGGGCGGGTAAAGTGCAGCCGCTGCTCGGCATAAATACCGCTAAAGCGCAGGCGGTTGCCCACCACCGGACTGCGGTTAAATTCCAACACGTACTGGCCAGGTTTAGCGGGGGCAATTACCGGGGCCGCAGGCAGCTTGGGCAGGGCGATTTCGGCCAGGACGGGAGTCTCTGGGGTGGGAGCAGTATCCTGGGCCAGCAGCGGTTGCCCGGTAATTAGCAGCAGGGTGGTGAGGTAGAGGGCCAGGCGGCGGCGGGCCAAAGGGGAGAGGGCGCGGAGAGAGGGGAGGAAAGGCATGGGAGGGGGTAGGTGGGTGGGTAGGCGGCGGGAAAGTGAGGAAGCGGTGATAGTTGACGTTTTTTTGCGGTTGATTAGGGGCTGCAGGTGCCGCCAGTGGTTTTGAGGCGATCGGGAGAATTTTCCAGGGGCAGCAGGCCAAACCAGGCGAGGTTTTGGGTGTAGTAGGCGGTATCGCTATCCCAAAAGCCGTCTTTGTAAGTTGGCTGCAGCTTTTGACGCAGAATTTCGGCGGCGATCGCGGGGTCTACCCGGGTCAGGGCCAGGTAAACCAGGGCATAGTGGGCGGTCGATTCGTAGCTGGTTTCAGCACTGCCATCAAGGGTGAGGCGGGCGGGCAGACGGCCATTTTGCTGCCAACGACGAATCAATTCGGGAGTACGGGCCTCTAGGTAGGCCTGGGCGCGGGGTTCGTTAGACCAGGCGGCATCTTGAGCAATGCGCCACCAAACCCGGAATGCATCGAAGCTGTAGCGGCTTTGCAGCGGGTAGTCGAGGGGGAGCTGGCGGTAGGTGCCGCTGGCTGGGTTGTAGGCAATCCAGTCGGGGGGCAGGCCAGTGGCAGAAAACTCCGACAGGTCATCGAGCATGGTGTAGCCGCTGTCGATTAGGCTGGCCCAGTCGTGATCGCGATCGACCTCAGCAAACAGACGAAAGCTGGCGGGGGCGAAATACGACGGGTTGAGAATGACCTGGTCGGGCTCTAGGCTAAAGGCATCGGCAGGGCCGGGAATGAGTTGGCGGGTGCCGTCAGGTAGCTCCACCGTGCCGTGCTCCCAGATGTCGGCCAGCAGGGCGCGGGCGTCGTCGAGGTATTGGGGGCACGACCAGCGGCGAGCGGCTAAGATCAGCGCGGTGGCGGCATCGATGTCGGCGTCGGTGGCAAAGTTGGCATCTAATGTGCCCCAGGAGCTGTCTGGGCGCTGGCCCCATTTCCAGGCCCAGAGCAAGTCGGTTGGCTCGCCCGCTTCATCCAGGCGAGCGAGGTTGCTTTTTGCCCAGGTGTAGGTGCGATCGAAGGTGGCGGGGTCGTTGACGGCAACGGCCCGCAGCATGGCATAGGCCTGGCCTTCTGAAACGGTGCGATCGCTGTCTTCCCGGTCAATGACACGGCCATCGTCCTGAATAAACCGGCTGCGGTAGGCTTGCCAGCTTTCAATCAGCAGGTCGTTTTGGGGGCTGGGGACGGGCAGATTTAGGGCTACTTCCCCAGTGTTGAGGCAAGCGCAGGCGGCGGTTTGAATGGTGCAGCTGGGTGCGGCGGCTACTAGCACCAGAGCCAGGGGCAGGATCGTCAGCAGCATACGGGTTTGCGTACGCCGCAGGTTAAAAAGTCGCATCATGGTAGGTCACCGGGAGGGTGGGTGGATGAATGGATGGGTGAGTGGGTTTTAGTAGCGCTCCCAGCTGGGTTGAAAGCCTCGGCGGCGCAGCAGGTCAAATTCCACATCCTGGGCGCGCTGTTCGAGGTTGATGGGGGCGGCTTCGGGGGGGAGTTGTCGCAGTTGATCTAGGGCCGTTAGCTTTTGGTCGTCGGCGATGTTGAGTTCTGCGATCGCATACCGAGCCTCCCAATAGTCAGGATCCAGCGCTAGCACTTGGTTATAGAGGGCGCGGGCGGTGGACAGATTGCCCTGCTGAAACTGCACCCCAGCTAGGGCCGCTAGGGCACCAAGATTCTCGGGTTCTCGCTCGAGCACCTGCTGGTAGGCGGTGGTGGCTAGGGGCAGGTTCCCCTGGCTCTGGGCTAGCTCGCCCTGGAAGAAGTACACCGTTAGGTCGTCGGGGTTAGCGGCAATTAGCGCGTCCATTTCGACCTGGGCCTGGGTGGGATTGGTTTGGGCCAACAGTTCAATAGTTCGCCACCGCAGCCAGAGATCGTCTGGTTGCTGGGTGAGTAAGGTCTGGTAGAGGTCGGCGCGGCGGCGATCGGCGGGCAGTGCGCCGGCCAGCTCAAACAGCTCTGGCGGTGGATTCTCTAAGTTTTGGGAGGCCAGCCAGCTATCAAGGGTTTCAGCGGCGACGGTAGAGGTGATTTGCCCAGTGCGGTAGGCCAGGAGGGCGTAGCCCAGGGGATAGTTGGGGTTGTCGGGGTAAGCGGCGATCGCCTCTAAATACACCGGCAGCGCTGCCTCGGGCTGCCCTTGCAGAGTGCGCACGAAGGCCAGCCCCCGCAGGGCATCGGCAGTGGTCTGCGCATTGGCCTGGGCGGCAATGACAGCCTCGTAGCGGCGGGCGCTAGCCTCCAGATCCCCCAGCTGCCGCTCCAGGTCGGCAACCAGCAGTTCTGTTCCCCAGTCGCCCTGCCCCGTATCGGTGGCGCTGTAAGTGGTGAGAGCATCGCGGGCGGCTTGCAAGTTGCCCTGGCTCAGGTAAATCTGGGCAATGCGATAGGTTAGCAGCGGCGCATCCACCGCTGTTGCGACGGCTTCGTAAACAGGCAGCAGGGCCGGATCGGGGTTATCCAAACGCACCAGGGCGGTGGTGATGGCCCGCTGCTCCGGCGCTGAGCTGGGCATGGGAGAGAGCAGCGGCAAAATTTGCTCGGCTACAGCGTCGGCACTTTCGTTCCCCAGACTGTAGGCTAGCAGGCGCGCTTTCACCATCAAGCTGGCGGTGTCAGGGTTTTCCACAGCCAGTTGCTCAAACATGGTTAGGGCCAAGGGCTCGGTGTCGGGCCATTCGCTCAGCACGTCGGCCACCTCAACCCGCAGACCGTAGCTGGGAGCTACAGTCGCCTCCAACGCCTGCTGATACAGCGCAGTAGATTGTTCAAACAGGGTGGGGTCGAGCTGGCGGCGACCGATCGCACTGTAGGCGCGGGCTAGCGCCAGCCGAGCGTCGGCCTTGCCCACCAGAGGGTTCAACAGCTCCAGCGCCTTGGCGGTCTGGCCGCTGGCGTCGTAAGCGTTGGCCAAACCCGTGCGAATGCCGAGGGAAAGGTTGTCGGTGCGGTCAGAATTCCTGAGTTCAGGTTCGAGCAGGGCGATCGCCCCCGCCGCATTACCCGTCTCTTGCAGGGTCAGCGCGTAGGCCGTCAATGCCTCTACGGGCAATTCCCCTGTTTGTCGGTAGCGTTCGAACAGTGCCAAAGCACCGCTATAGTCGCCGCTAAAAGCGTGGATTTGCGCTGCCCCCAACAGCGTTTGAGAAGATGGATTTCGGCTTAGGAGCAGATCGTAATCGGCTAGGGATTCCGAAAAGCGCCCTTGGTAACCGTAGAGTAACGCTCGCTGACTGAGAGCCTCAAGATTGCCAGGATCCTGAGCTAGTAGCCTAGTTAGGGCATTAATTCCCCCAATTTGCCACTCGGGTCGATAGCCGCCCAGCTTGCCTAGCGATTCTAAGGCTGTGGAATGGTCAGGACTGACTTGCAGCACTGCCTGATGGGCGGCCCAAGCCTCGGCGTCGCGGCCTGCCCGCTCATAGGCGATCGCTAACCCCAGTCGCGCCTCCGCAGAGTTTGGCTGCTGGCGTAGGGCAGCCTGAAAGGCGGCGATCGCATCATTCACCCAGCCGCGATCGAGCAGAGTATAGCCTTCGCTCACCTGGGGCGATCGCTGGGCTAGGGCAGCGGGGCTGACCACAATCTCTAGACCAAGAACGAGGGCTCCTATTAACAGAGAATTTTGCGTTAGCAAACGTCCTCTAGAGACTCCCTTAGTTTCTTTAGGTAGGGAATTCTCCTGCAAGCCCCCCCGAGAAAAGGGGGACTTTTTGACGTTGTCCAGTTGCTTATGGGGAATCATCTTCATTCTGCTGCCCTCCGCAGGGGGTTCCACATCAGGTCGTAGCGCACCCGGAATCCAAGGTAGGTTTCGCTAAAGGCGTTGCGCTGTTGCACACTCACCCCAGCGCGCAGGTTGTCGACAACTTGGGCGTCGTAGAACAGCTCCCACACGTCGGGGGTGGGGCCGCCGCTGGCCTGGCGCAGATCGCTGTTGGAGAGCTGGCGACCGTAGCCCAGCCCCAGGCGATCGCCCGGCATAAACACGTCTAGCCCGTTAACGCCCAGGCTGTAGGTCTGACCGCTGGCCCCCAGGGTTTGGTTGGTATACCAGCCGTAGCGGCCAAAAAAGCCCAGCTTGAGACCGGGAATAAAGGCCTCGGCATTGAGGCCAAAGCCAGTCTCGCGATCGCCCGGCCGCGCTCCAAACTCACCGTTGCCTCGGTCAAATGAGCCGATTTCGCCAAAGCCGTCGCTCTGGCCGGCATCGGTCGAGGTCACGTAGGTGCCCCGCACAATGGCATTGCCAAACCGCACCCCTACTTCCCCGGCAAACGAGTCAAGGGCAAAGCTGCCCAGGTCGCGGCTCGACGAAAAGGTAGTAGCAGTCAGCGATACCGCATCCACTGGAGTCCAGTTCACCAAGGCACCGGGGCGCGAGGCTACGTTTACCGTGCTCAAAGCCGGATTGGTTTGAAACACCGGGTTAAAGAAATGGGTCAGTGAGTCTTTGGCAAAGCTGTTGCGATCGAGGTACGAGGTCAAATCCATCAGCCCCGCCGTGAACCGCAGTTCGGGCAGGTTGGCGGGCGAGGCCGTCAAGTACAGCTCACTCAGGCTGAGGCCGGTTTGGTCAGTGTTAGAAAAGGCCTGCCCAGTGCTGAGGTCTACCGTAGCCCCGGCAAATACCGAGGGGCTGAGCACATAAACTCCCCCCACCCGCAGGCGGGCCGAACCTTCACTCCCTTGCTGTAAATAGGCTGCCTGGGCAGATATTTCAGAGCGCTCCGCTGGTTCGACAGTTTGGGCGACATTTTGCTCTGGCTGAGGTGGGGTATCAGCAGAAAGGGTTGTCGCTGGCGAAGCTGGCTCTGGTGCGATCTGTGCTGCGATCGGCAACTGACTCAGGGAACTTTCTTCAAGAAGCGCCGCCTCCGGTAACTCTTCTTCCAACGATCCGTCAGCCTCACTAACCTCTGTTTGAGGCATTGCTTGGGCCAGTACCTCAGCCGGGCTATTCTTTACCGTCTCTGGCTTGGACAGCGGCAAAAACCTGTCGCTGCTCGGCAACCAAAGCTCGCTGCTAGAAGTAGGGTCTACAGCAAAGTCAGATCCACTATTTGTAGGCGATGCATCGGCAGTTGCACCGCCTACAAATGCACTGTCTTTAGATGAATCGCTGGCAGGGAAACTGTCTGCCGCTAAATCGTTTTCAGGTAACTCGCTCCCCAAGGCAGTGGGGGACAGCCCCAAGAGCGCAGTTGCCAGCACAATACCAGTTGTCGCGCCAGGTTTCAGCACATATCGCAGCGCTAACCAAGCACTTATAGAACGCTCCATAAGATACTCAAAATAATTGGATGAAAATAAGCGCGAAAGATATATCTGGCCTGCTAAGCAGCCAAATTAAAGAGATAGCTCGAATTCGCCAATCAATTGCCAATGCCCGTTAAGGCGATTCAGCCGACATCCTCGTGCTTTGGTTCACAAGAACCAGAGCAATCTAAATCTCAGCGATCGTTGACATTTGATGAAAAATTTACGTCTTAGTCTGCAAGTATTCGATGTATTGATCGCACCAATAGCGAAGATAACCCGCTAAAAACGCGAATAAATTGATGTAATCATGGCTAGGATCAACAAGCTGAGAATCAAACTCAGGCATCTAGTGACGGAATAACGATGTCAGGACGATTTCAGCTCAGGTACAGTCAAGCTCGGTATTAGCGCTAACTCCACCTACAGATAGATTGTCCACCGTCAGGATGAAATACCGAAAAAGTTTTTAGCCTCTGTCCTTCTGTGTGGAGTTGCAAAAGACGTTCTCTAGGTATTGATGGTTAGAGGTGCGCTGTGATTGCATGGCTCTAGATAGATTGTTCCTCACCGTCAGCCAATGCTTATCCCACGGCTAAAAAGAATTGGGTTGCTGGTGCTTGCCCTGGTAGCCTGTGCGGCTTGTCAAACTACTCTGCCGTTCGGTTCATCTCCTGTATCAGAAGCCACAACGCTCACCCTTGAGGCTACAGCCCAGGGCAATGGCGAGTTTGCCCTCGTTGGCACTACGAACCTACCTAACGATACTCAGTTGACAGCAATCGCCCTGCGCCACTTGCTACATGAAAGCACCACCTCTAGCGATCGACCCCTCTATTCGGTGCTCGACTACCAGCCCGTCACCGTTGCTAATGGTCAGTGGTCGGCTCAGCTCAACCTCTGGCAGGTTGCCTCTGATGGCCGCTACCAAGAACCCTGGCAAGCGGAGGCCGCTGCCCTTGGCCTAGCGGCTCAACCTAGCAAAACCGTGCAATTTGCCATTGTGCTGGCCCCTCACCATTTGGGTGCCGCTCTCAACGGCAAACTAGCTCAAAATGGACAGCAGCGACTGGCAAATGTGCTGCGAGTAACCTCCGGTGGAGAACCGTTTTTGTGGGCCGACCAGGCGCTGGCGGTAGCGCTGCCCAGTGGGCAAACTACTCCCCCGGCAGACTTGCTAGCCCGCACCAATGGAGGCTGGGGCGATCGCTACCTGCTGGTGCCAGAACCACCGCTGCCCTACACCCTCACCCCCGCAGACGAACGCCAAACTAGCGCCCCCCTAGGCCCAGATGAACTGCTGCGCTAGGGTTAGCCTCAGGGTTGAGACATTGCTTGCGGCACGACAGCGCACTCTGAATTACGTATGGTGCCGTCAGGCATGACAGTTTGGCAGAACTTAGCACCAGTTAGGTTGGCCTTGGTCAGGTTGGCCCCGGTCAAATTGGTGTAGCGTAGGTTGGCCCAGTAGAGGTTGGCGTGGGTTAAGTCGGCTTTAGTGAGGTTAGCGCCTTCTAAATTGGCATGGCTAAGGTCAGCGTGGTCGAGGCAACAGTCGCGCAGGTCGGCATTAATCAAAGTGGCGCGGTGGCAGTGAACCTTGCGCAGGTCGGCTTCGCGCAGGACGGCATTGGCCAAAGAGGCCCCACGCAAATCGGCTTGGGCCAGGGTAATTTGATAGCCATCAATGTGGGTAAGGTCAGCCTGAGCTAGGTTGGCCCGCGTGAGGTTAGTGCGGCGTAGGTCAGCATTGGCCAGGTGGGCTGCTGCCATGTTTAACCCCTGCAAATTTAGTCCGTGCAGGTCGCGGGCACCGGCCTGGTAGTAGCGATTGACCAGTTCTCTAAGGGTAGCTGGGGTCATTGCTGTAATGCCCTCTAAATAACGTTAAAAAAATGCAAAAAACAATGGGGGTGGTCGTTAGACCTACCCCCATTGTCGCGCTGCGATCGCACTAGCGCACCAAGCATTACAAGAATGCTACATTCTCAGGCAAGCCTAGACGGCCCCAACACCTTTGCCGCGCTCATCGGACTCAGTGGTTACCTTGCCTTGTTCTTCGTTTTGATTAATTTCACGCAGTTCAGCTACACGCTCGGCTTTTTCGGCCTCTGCTTCTTCGCGCAGGTCGCCGGGCTCATTGATGTACATTTCAGGCTCGATGGGGTAGTTATTGGCGAGACCTTCTTTGTCTACAGTTTGCCCACCGCTGGGGTCAATAGAACTGTGAGTCTCATCGCGGGTTTGCTTAAAGTTACCGCCCTCACGCTCTTTGCGGGCAGCGGTTTCCGCTGGAATAATATGCGGATCGTAATTGTCGCTTTCGGCTCTAGGGGTAGACATTAAAACCTCCGGTGAGAATATAATTAAGCGATTTAGGTGGGGTAAATTTCTCAGTTACTTACCATCGCTGATGCAACTTTAGAGCGATACCTCCCCCACTTGTATCTACCAGGAGGCTGAGGCTGCCACTATGACCTTTGAAGGAGAGGTCCAACCTTATTTTTTGATGGCGAAGGTAAATAATTCTGCTGTCGCTCTGCAAAAAATAGCGAGGCTTGGATTTTCCAAAAATAAGGACGGCTGATGGTACTAGAAGTTGCTATTTTAACGATTAAAGCGGGTGCTCAATTTGAGTTTGAGAATGCTTTCCAAAGAGCTTCTACTATCCTTGTCGACATGCCGGGCTATATTTCCTGCGAATTGCAGCGCTGTATTGAAACCAGAAACCAGTATGTGCTGCTGGTGCGTTGGCAAACTCTAGAAGACCACACCTTAGGGTTTCGGCAATCACCAGAGTATCAAACCTGGCGTGCTCTGCTGCACCATTTCTACGAGCCTTTCCCTACGGTTGAACACTATGAAACCGTATTGAGCCATGAAAATCTTCCCTGATCTTGAGACCCCAAGGCTGTGGCTGCGCCAGTCGACTGAAGCCGATGCTGAAGCTATTTTTTCGCTCTTTTCAGACTCCAGGGTTACTCAGTTCCACAACCTCGATACCTTCACTCAGCTTGATGAAGCTAGGGCGGTTGTTGAACGGCGCAAAGTAGGACTTGAAACCGATCGCGGTATCCGCTGGGCGATCGCCCTCAAGCCTAGCAATTCTCTCATTGGCTCCTGCGGATTTACTTGGGATAAAGCATCAAATCTAGCCGAAGTGGGCTATGAATTGGCTAGCCAGTACTGGCGAAAAGGCATCATGACTGAAGCGTTGAGCGCCATCCTAACCTATGGCTTTGAGGTAGAGGGTTTAGATAATATTGTTGCGGAGGTGATGCTAGAAAATATTGCCTCTCAACAGCTATTAAAAAAGCTGGGATTTCAAAGCCAAGGCATGCTCAAAAACCGTGGTTTTTGGAAAGGAAGACATCACGATCTAGAACAATTTTTGTTGCCCAGACCGCAGACCTAGACGGTAGCCTTCTTCAGCTAAAGCCATCCTAAAAGTGCTCCACATTGGGCAGGGTCACGGCCGCTATGCTGTGGGCCGCTTCGCCGCAGGTGCGTGGGGAGGGCAACAGCTTGGTGGGGTTGGCCAACATCTCGGGGTCGAGAGCCTGGCGTACCCAGCCCATTGTCTCCAAGTCCGTGGGCGAAAACATGTCGGGCATGTAGCAGCGCTTGTCGGCCCCAATGCCGTGTTCGCCTGAGATACTGCCACCCACGCGCACACACAGCTTGAGAATGTCGCCACCCAGGTCTTCTACCTGCTCCAGCTGGCCAGGGATGCCGTTGTCGTAGAGAATCAGCGGGTGTAGGTTGCCGTCCCCCGCATGAAATACGTTGGCTACTCGGTAGCCGTGCTTGTTGCCCAAAACCTCAATTTCTTTTAGCACGTAGGGCAGTTGGGTGCGCGGAATGACGCCGTCCTGCACGTAGTAGTCGGGGCTGAGCTTGCCCATGGCGGCAAAGGCGGCTTTACGGCCCTTCCACAGTCGCAGGCGCTCCTCAGCATCGGTGGCGATGGTGATAGTACGAGCCCCGTTCTGGCGGCAGAGGTCAGCAATGCGATCGCCCGTAGCCGTCACCTCCGCCGGCAATCCATCGATCTCAATCAGCAAGATCGCCGCCGCATCGCGGGGGTAGCAGTTGGTGGCTACCACGTCTTCCACCGCGTTGAGGCTAAAGTTGTCCATCATCTCCATCCCAGCGGGGATAATACCCGCGCTGGTAATTGCCGAAACGGCTGCCCCCGCTGCCTCGACTGAGGTGAAGTCGGCCAGCAATACCTGGATTGACTGGGGCGCTTTGAGAATGCGCAGGGTAATTTCGGTGGCAATGCCCAGGGTGCCTTCAGAGCCAACGAATAGCCCGCACAGATCGTAGCCAGGGGTTTCGGCTACCTCGCCGCCGAGGGTGACAATGTCGCCCGTGGGCAGCACGACCTTGAGACCCAGTACGTGGTTGGTGGTCACCCCGTATTTAAGACAGTGCACCCCGCCCGAGTTTTCGGCCACGTTGCCCCCCACCGAGCACACCGACTGGCTAGAGGGGTCAGGGGCGTAATAAAAGCCCGCTCCGCTCACCGCTTGAGTGACCCAGTTGTTGATCACCCCCGGCTGCACTACTACGCGCTGGTTGTCCAAATCTACCGAGAGGATTTGGTTCATGGTGGCGGTAACGATAAGCACCGAGTCTTCGATGGGCAGTGCCCCGCCTGAAAGGCCAGTACCCGCCCCCCGCGCCACAAAAGGCACTTGAAAGCGATCGCAGATTTTAACCGCCGCTGCCACCTGCTCTGTGGTTTTGGGCAGCACGACCACGGCGGGTCGCTGACGATAGCTCGTCAGTCCGTCGCACTCGTAGACCAAGATTTCTTCTTTGCGGCGCACCACGCGATCGCTCCCAAGCGCGAGGCTAAAGGCGTCAATGATCGGTGCCCAGTCAATGCGCGATCGTTCCGCTACGGTCATGGCTCACACTGCTCAAGTTGTCTGTGATCCTAACCTGAACTGCCGTCGCTCAGCAGGGCGATCGCCCCCCATTAAGGGCGCGACCATACCAATGAGCGCTCCGACCCATGAATTCGCCCTTTATTCAGGTGACGGGTGTTAGCCCTTAGGTTTCGGGCTCCTCAAATAGCTTTCGAGGAATCATGTTTTCACCCTTGAGCATGCGCTTGGCCGCATCCAGCAGCATTTCCTCCAGGTAAGGCTTGGTAAAGTACCCCTTAGCTCCTAGATCAACAGCCATCTGCCGGTGGCGATCGGCCCCTCGGGAGGTCAGCATAGCGGTGGGAACCCGGCTCAGCACGTCATCTTTCTGCATCCGCGAGAGCAGCTCTAGACCGTCCATGCGGGGCATTTCGATGTCGCAGAAGACTAGGTCGCAGGGCAGGCCAGAGCGCAGTTTTTCCCAGGCTTCCTGGCCGTCGCGAGCCTGTTCGACCCGGTAGCCAATCTTGTTGAAGCTCATCGACAGCAGTTCGCGCACCGTGATCGAGTCATCCACAATTAGCACCGTTGGATCCGTGTGGACGACGGTCTCAATCGGTTCCTCATCCACTGTCTGCGTCCACAGCGAGGTTGAAGCATCGCGGCGCAGGCGACCACTGGCCAGGTCGATCAGCTCTAGCACGTCGGCGATGGGCATAACGCGTCCATCCCCTAATACCGTGGCACCAGCAATGCCAATGGGCTTAGGTACTGGCCCTTCCAGCTGTTTAATCACAATCTCCTGCTCGCCAATCACCTGATCAACCTGGAGGGCGATGAAGGTGCTGGCGCTGCGCAGCACCACCATAGAGACCACATCTTCATCCAGAGGGCCACCGTAGACTCGGCCCCGACCCAAACTGCGGTTGAAGCGCAGCAGATCGCTGAGGGGACGGAAGGGCAGCAGCGTGTCGCGCCAGAGAATGCAGGCGTGACCTTGGGCGTCGGTTTGAATGCGCTCCTTGGGCACGTCGAACATATCCTCAACCCCATCCATCGGGAAGGCGATGCGGGCCTGGTTGTTGACGCAGCTCAGGGCCTTAGTAATGCTTAGGGTGAGCGGCAGACGGATGGTAAAGCTGGTGCCTTTGCCCACTTCAGACTCGACGGTGATTGAACCGCGAATGTCCGATAGGGCGGTGCGCACCACATCCATGCCCACGCCGCGTCCAGAAAAGTCATCGGCCTGATCGCGGGTGCTAAAGCCCGGCAAAAACAGCAGGTCGTAGACCTCGATCTCGGTCATGGTTTGGGCTTCGGCGGGGGTAATTAGCCCCTGCTTGAGGGCCTTGGCTTTAACCACCGCTGGGTTAATGCCGCCACCGTTGTCGGCGATGTAGATGACCGTCTGGTTGCCCTGGTAAAAGGCCCGCACCGTAATGGTTCCTTCTCGGCCCTTGCCCGTGGCCAGGCGCTCTTCGGGCGACTCAATGCCGTGGGTAATGGCGTTGTTGACCAGGTGGGTCATGGGGTCGTAGAGGCGCTCCAGAATCATTTTGTCGATCAGGGTGTCGCGCCCTTCGACCACCAGCTGGGCCTCTTTGCCGCACCTCAGAGAAATATCGCGCACGGCACGGGGCAGGCGCTCGGCAGTTTGACCGAAGGGCACCATGCGCGCCTTATTGAGACCCTCTTGCAGCTGGGTGGTAACCTGGCGAAACTGGCGGGCAATCTGGTCGGTGGAGTCAATGGTGAACTCAATGTCCGACGAGGCCTCCCGCACTCGAACAATCAGCTCAATCATCTCCTGGGAGAGGGTATGGAAGCCAGTGAAGCGGTCCATTTCGAGGGCGTCAAAGGTGGCCCCGGTGGCGTGACCGCCGCCTCGATCAGAGGATGAAACCCCTAGGGCAAAGGCTTGACGGTTGGCAATTAGCGAGCTTTCTAGCAGCGATCGCTCGTACAAATCGCGCATGCGCTGCCCCACATCGTTGAGCTGCGAGACCTGGTGTAGCAGGTTATCGAGAAACTGCCGCAGGCGTTCCTGGTCTTGCTCTAGGGAGTTGCGGTTGACCACCAGTTCTCCCACCAGGTTGCTGAGGGTGTCGAGGTGGCCCACCGAAACGCGCATGGTCTGGTCGGTGGTGTTGGCGGCTCGGCGGGGCGATCGCCGCGCTGCCTGCATCGATGCGGTCCGCCGAGTTCCTAAGCTTGGGGCTGACCCGCCGAGCTGGTCGGCTTCTTCCAACAGCTTCTCAAGATCGCCAAATTCGTCATCGCTGCTGTCAAAGCTGGGACTGGCGGTTGGTAGCCCATTGTCTGGCTGTCTTAGAGCCACTGTATCGACAATTGGAGATTCTTCCCCCAGCAGAGCTTCTAAATCATCAAAGCTGTCGTCATCCCCACCGTAGTCATCAAAACTTTGGCGGGCGGACGTAGGGGTAGCCTCGGTGTAACCGTTGCCATTGTAGGCATCTCCTTCAAAACTATCGAAGGCATCGTTGGATAGGCTCAGCTCGTCATTTAGAGACCCGTTCGAGTCAGCAAACAGGTCACCTTCAAAGACGGGGTCATCTAGTAAGCTTTCTAAATCAGCAAAGCTGGTTTCCTCTGCCGGTGCCTCAGGCCAGCTCCCATCAACGTCAAAAGAGGCGGCGGTTAGCTCGTCCCCATCGCCGTCATTGATGGGAATGTCAAAACTGGCGTCGGCCTCGGTTGCAGTCGGCTCAGGTTCCACGATGGTTTCGTCAGGGGCGTCATCAAACGCGAGGTCAAAAGCACTGTTGGTAAGGTTCAGCTCCCCAAATGGGTCATCTAGTAGGGCATCGGCTTCCCCAAAAAGATTCTCAGCCTCTGCCTCGTCTGCGTTGAGGGTCTGGCTGTCTGTAGTGAGCAGACGCGACGAGTCACCGCTAAACAGTCCATTGCTGTCAGCGCTGGAGCCATCGCCGCTTGAGCTATCTAAGTCAAGCTCAAGGTGCAGCTCAGGCATGGTGTGGGCATCGTCATCTTCGATGAAGTCGCCATCCTCGAGCGAGTCAAAGAAGCTATCGACCTCACTGCTATCGCCACTGGCTGCACGTGCCTCAGCAGATTCGCCCATATCAAAGAAATCATCCACAGGGGCCTCAGCCATCTCCCCTGCGCCAAAGCTGAACTCATCGTCGAGAAAATCTGCCAAGGGGTCTATGGCGGTTTCGGACGGGGCCGTATCTGGTGCCGCATCTTCGATGAGCAAGTCGGTCACAGAATTGACGGGCTCTGTGTTTGCATTGGGCTCGCTCCCCGAAGCGGGCTCGACGCCTGCGCTTGCATCGAGGTCGTATCCAAACAAGCTGGCCATATCGTCAATGGCCGGGTTTTCAGCGGTGTCAGGTTCGCCAGCGGCCGCCTCGGTGGCAAACAAATCGGCAAACTCAGAGTTGTCGCTATCGGCGGTAACGTCATCGTCTAGGTCTAAATCATCCAGGGAGACCTCTGAAAAATCCTCCTCCCAGATGTCGGTTAAGCTCGTGGGGGCACCCTCAAACAAGTCGGCCAGACTGTTGAGTTCCGCTGCCCCTACCTCTGGACCCATGCTGCCAGCTGTTTCCTGGGGCATAACGGGTTCGGCGGGCAGCGACGTGTCAAATTGGCCAAAGACCGATTCCAAACCGGTTTCGGTTACATTGTCGGTGCTGTCTAGGACCAGGTCTTCGAGCCAGTTGTCGGTGCTGTCTAGGGCCAGATCGTCCGCGTTACCTTCCTCCGCAGCCGCAAACAAATCGGCCAGGTCAGGCCCATCAGAATTGTCGTTGAGCGCTTCAGCCAGCAAGGCATCGAGAGTGGAGTCGTCGCTGCTCAACTCGGGCTCAGCTGAAACAGGGAGTAGGTCTTGCAGCGTTCTGGAGGCGGCTACTTGGTTAATGCCTCCGGCTAGCACCTGGTCCTGAGCCTGCTTGAGGTCTTTGATCACCACTGGCGCTAGGGTGCGGTAGGTCTGATCAGGGTTTGCGATCGCCCGCTCAACCACCTGGGTCAGACTGCACCACTGCGCCAGCTCAAACTGTTCCCCCAGGCTGTGCATACGTTGACACAGCCGATTGAGCGCCTGGCGAGAAGCGCTATTGTCGGGCTGCTTAAAGGTAGCCAGCATATCTCGCAACAGCGCCGGGACATCGCTGCGAAATACAAGCTGGAGGGCGCTGGTCTCGGGGTGAGGTGCTGCCGCTACCATTGTGGGTCGCGACGGCGCGGCGACTGGGGCTGCCACTGGGGCGGCAGCTACCAGCGAGTCAAGGTGAGCTTCAGCCTGCACAAAAATGGGCTCCAAAGGAGCCATAATTTCTTGGGCTTGGTCGTTGGTGAGGCCAAAGGGGCTTTGCAGCTGCTCCAGCTGCTCTTGCAGCCCATCGAAAATTTGCAGCAGCATGGTTTCTAGGTCGCGATCGGGGCGCATGGAAGACTCTTTCATTACCTTGAAAAAGTCTTCCATGCGGTGGCTGGTGCGCTGAATACTGTGGAGCCCCAGCATGGCCGCGCCGCCCTTCACCGAGTGGGCCGCCCGAAACACCTCGTTCATCATCTCCGAGTCGTTGAGGGTATCCGCTAGGTTTAGCAACCCCTGCTCGATGGTGTTTAGATGATCTTTGGCTTCTTCAATGAAGTACCCCAAGATGCGTTTTTGATCTTCAGGCGACATGTCAATTCCCCTCTGAATTCTTTTCGACCGTGTCTGGCTCTCTCCCGTTGGCTAACTGCACCTAATCTGTCTTCTTCACTTTAAAGCGCTCCACCGAGGTCAGCAGGTCGCGGGCAACCCCTACCAGGTTTTGCAGCGACCCTGACACCCGCTGGGCCTCCTGAGAGGTCTCCTGGGCGGTGAGTTCTACCGATTGCATGACCTGGGCTACGGCGCGGGAGGTTTCGGTCTGCTCTACGGTGTCAGCGGTAATCGATCGCACCAGCACGTCAATGCGGTTTGACACTTGAATGATGTCTTCCAGCGATCGCTTCGCCTGCTCTGCCAAGCGGGTGCCCTCAATCACCTGCTGGGTGCCCTCTTCCATAGCGGTCATCACCCCGCCCGTCTCACTTTGAATTTGCAGCACGATCTGCTCAATCTCTTTAGAGGCCTTGGCGGCTCGGTCAGCTAGCTGCCGCACCTCGTCAGCCACAATGGCAAAGCCCCGACCCGCTTCCCCGGCCCGCGCCGCCTCAATACTGGCGTTGAGCGCCAGCAAGTTGGTGCGGGAGGCAATCTGCGAAATCAACGCCACAATCTTCGAAATTTCCTGGGAAGATTCCGCCAGACGCTTCACCTTACGGGTAGTCTCGGCCACCGTTTCGCGAATCTCGAGAATGCCCGCCACGGTGCGCTCTACCGATTCACCTCCCTTTAGGGCGGTAGATGATGCGGTACGAGCTACTTCCTCTGCCTCACGAGCGCTTTCGGCCACCCGCTGAATCGAGTCGGTCATCACCTGCACCGAGTTCAGCGTCACCGCGAGTTCCTCAGCCTGGCGCAGGGCGTCTGCCGATAGACTGCGGGCAAAAATCTCGTTTTCTGTAGACCCCTTGCTCACCTGGCGGGCGGCCACGCTCACCTGTTCCACAATCTCTCGCAGGTTTTGAATGGTCAGGTTAAAGGAGTCGGCTACGGCTCCAAGCACGTCGGCGGTTACCTCCGCCTGCACGGTCAAGTCGCCCCGGGCCGCCCCTTCCACGTCGTCTAGTAGACGAATCACCTGGCGCTGGAGGTCTTCCTTGGCCTGCTCTTGCTCCTGAGCCTTGCGCTGGGCTTCGCTGGTGGTAGTCAAAATCACCCGCGACATCTTGTTAAAGCTGCTGGCTAGACGACCAAACTCGTCTTCGGTAAACACCGTGGCCCGGGCTGACAAATTGCCTCTAATCACCGTATCAAACTGCTGCTGCAGGTCGTCAACACTGCGGCCTACCTGGCGGTGGGCCAACCGCCCAACCAATAGGGCTGAGCCAAACCCGGCTACTCCACCTGCCAAGGCCATAGCCGCGTGCACGTCCTTGGGCATCGATCGCCCGGGCTGTAGGGTCGAAGCGGCAAAGTTAATGACGCCTACCGCTAGGGCCGAGGCAACGCCGGCAGCAATGGCAACAATCAGCTCTTTAGTCGGCAGGGGAGCATTGTCTAAAAAGCCCAGCCAGTCTTGCTCAGTGGTTACCGCTTCCACATCGTGGCTATCGGCTTGGGTAAACACAGGCAGGCTATCGCTGGCCCCCGCAATGCTAAAAATATCATCGTCGCTGATCACCGCCTGATCGTTCATATCGCTGAGGTCAAAGGCGGAAGTGCCCCCGGTAAAGCCACTGTCGTCCGTTGAAGTCAGACCTGAGGTGCCGACCGAGGGCGTCGTAAACCCAGCGGAGCTGTCTGACAGCTCAAAGTCGGGTAGGTTACCCAGGTCGTCAAAGTCGCTAAATTCGTCTAAAAAGTCAACGTTGCTGCTGGGCTGGGTGCTGTCGTCTAAATCAGGCATGTATCCATTGTCGGCGTAGGCGTTGTAGTCAAGATCGGCGCTATCGCCAGCGGTGTCGAGGTCGTCGATCAGGAGGTCGGGCTCAGGGGCAAACACCGTCATGTCGTCGCCGCCGTCATCGGCGGGGGGCCAGCTCTGGTCAAAGCTATGGGAGGCCAACTCCATGTCGCTGTAAAGATCACCCCTCTGAGCCTCGGTGGCCCCGCTAAAGGGGTCGTCAGCATTGCCCACTTCAAGGGAATCATAGGCGGCATCGTCATCAAAGGTGATGTCGTCTAAGCTCTCTTGGCCCTTAGTCCAGCCGCTGCCGGAGTCAGCGCCAAAACTAAGGTTAGCCCTGTCATCAGGGTCGGTGGCAAAGGGGTTGTCGGTGGCAAACGGATCGGCTAGAACGGTATCGCTAAACCCGGCACTGGCGATCGAGCTGGGCATATCGTCCTCAAGGCTAAAGTCGCCGAGGTCGAGATGGCTATCTGACAGGCCGGGGGCGCTGGTGGCTCTAACGCCGCTCTCTAAACCCATTGACATTGAAGCACCAGCGTCGAAGAAAGTATCTCCGGCATCGGTTTCGTAGTCTATACCGGTCCCGGAGGATGCCTCCGCAGCAAACTGACTGGCATAGTCGAGACCGTTGCTGGCATAGTCGACGTATTCGGGCTCTGAGGTGAGATCGAGCACGGCACTGTACTGGGCCGCAGCTACATCGTACCGCTGCAGGCCGTAGCAGTAGATATGGCCTCGCAGTAGCAGCACACTGGGGTCTTCAGGGTAATCGTCGGCCAGCTGATCGATAACTGCTGCAGCCTCCGAGTAGTTGCCCTGTACGTAGGCTCGTTCTGCTTTTTGATAGGCTTGAGAGTAATCGATGCCTGAAGCCATGGTCTTCTCCTGCCGGTGCAAATGTCCTAAGGGGGTTAAGGATGGGGCTAAGCCTAGGTGGCCCAGCGAGCTGAGCGAATAACAGCAACGTGGTCAAGCAGCCTGAGGGTTTTGTTTTCCTCAGCGTCAATGACCCATTCACCGCGCAAAAATGGAGCCATCGTGTCGGGGCTATTGTCTGACACCCGGGTCTTGTCAGGGTTGAGCCAGCGGGTGCCCACAATTCGATTAACGGCCAAGCCTAGCATAGTTCCCTGATCTTCAATGGCGATGACCGAAATCTCCGGGCGATCGGTGTTGAGCACCGATGAATACCCGAGAAACTGGCCCAGATCAGCGACCCATACCACCCGTCCCTGCTCGTTGAGGGTACCCAGCAGCAGGTGCGACACATTGGGGATGGGAGTGATGCGATCGGGGGGCTGCTCGATAATGCGACGAATGCCAGTGGCAGGCAGCGCAAATTCATCTTCGGAAGTGACAAAGAAGCGCAAAAATAGCTCGCCATCAGGCGTTTCTAGCTCTTGCAGCTCTGGATCTTGGTCTTGCCCAGTCTGGGTGAGAAAGTCAGGATTGCCTACCATAAGCTTGTTGTTACGTTATCCTCTGTTGCGTCACGCTTGAGTTCTATCCCCTGAGCAGCTGCTTAACGGTGCCAACCAGTTCGGTAGGTTGAAACGGCTTGGCAATGTAAGCGTCCGCCCCCTGTTTCATGCCCCAATAGCGATCGAATTCTTCACCCTTAGAGGAGCACATCACCACCGGCAAGTTTTGGGTAGAGGGATCGGCTTTGATGCGCCGACAGAGCTCGTACCCGTTCATACGAGGCATGACAATATCGAGCACAACCATGTCTGGGCGGTGGCTCTGAATTTGCTCGAGGGCTTCCATGCCATCGCTAGCTACGGTAACGCTAAGGCCGATACCCCGTAGTAGCTCGGTAATCATTTCCCGTTGAGGAATACTATCTTCTACCACCAGAACTGTACTCATAGGTTGATTCAAAAAAGGCCAGCTAAATGGCCAGACGTAAACCGTCAGTGACGCTGTGCTACCGCTGGTCAAGGCTTAAGTCACAGACTGACCATGCTTAAAGCAGCCTCTAAGGACTTCAAACCTGTGACTCTAACGTACCCTCAAACGCAAGCTATGCTGTCGATTTAGATAAATTAATCAACCGGGTTGTTTAGATTATGGCGAATCTTGTTGAGATTGATCTAAAAACCCTTTTTAGGCTAAGGAATGTTACTTGGGCATAGGGGCCTTGCTAAAGTCGATGTCGAATTCGTCTTCAATGGCTTCGGCCAGCAGGGTATCGGGACGGGGCCGGTTGAGGTCGCCGGGGCCAGCGTACTTTTCCACCAGTGCTAGCAGCTCGCCAGGGCCAAAGGGCTTAGTCAGGTAGTCGGTTGCGCCGACCATTCTGGCTTTAACTCGGTCTAAAAAGCCGTCTTTGCCGGTGAGCATGACGATGGGGGTTTGGCGAAAGGCGCTGGAGTGTCTAAGCATGGCGCATAGCTCGTACCCATCGAGCTCGGGCATGGTGATGTCGCAAAGAATTAGGTTGGGCTGCAGCTGAAACAGCAAACCCAGGGCTTTGAGGGGATTGCCAATGGAGGTGGCTTCATAGCCTTGCCCAGCAAGAATGCGCTCTACGGCCTGGCGAATGGTGGTGCTGTCGTCGACGCAGACGATACGGGGTAGGCGATCGGGCCCAGGCCGTTGATTGATGGGGGCTAGGTCGGCCTCAGTAGGGCCGTATACTAGGCTAATTTGCCCCTGTTGCAGGGCGGGGACGAGGCTGCGAGCGACGCTGAGCAGATCGCGACTGAGGTAGCGGGCAATGCGGCGAATGGAAGTTTTGCCGTCCATCCAGGTGACCATGCGCCGATAAACCTGGTTGGACACGCTGGCCTGAAAGGCTTCGGGTGCTAGCAGAATCGGGCACTGATCCGGCGATTGCAGATGGGGGTGCAGCTGATGCCAGGTTTGGATTTGCTGGGTGATGCCTGCGACTAAGTCGCTGATGGTGTGGGTCATCAACTGGGGACTGAGGGCTGAGCTGAGCTGGAACACAAATGCCCCATGGTGGAGGCTCAGTAGGTCAAAGAGGGTTTCGTGCACCATGTGGCTCAGAATGGTGCGGCCCTGATCGGGGGTGATTAAGTGCTGCTCGAGTAAAGCCCACAGGGTGCCGTACTCGAGGGAGTTAAAGGCTGCGATCGCGGCGGTAGTGCTGGGATCTGGTAGCGATTTGTCAATGCCGTAGCGGTGCAGATGGTCGCGCAGGCGATCGAGCTTATTGTTAGTGGTGCCGGCGTAAACAAGCTGCCCGTTGGCTAAAAAAACAATCCAGGAGCGGGAGTCAGCCGCCGTGAGCCCTCCATCAAAGGATTGATTGGGGGACTGGTTGCTAGTGCTGCTGTAGCTTTCTAGGTACAGTTCGCCAGTGCGCTGCCCCAGCTCGATGAGCTGTAGAATGCTGCGAATATCGATCTCTGACAAATAACCCTGCATGAGGCAACCCAAGATGGGAACAGCACCTGATTAGCCAGGCCAGGAAGGTCGGGGGCTGAGTTCAGCATGCCCTAACTAGAAACCCAATCGTACCCTTCGATTCTCTTGCCGTAACGATTACCCTGCTAGAGGGCTGGGCCGCTGTGCTGAAGTGTTTAGGTTTAGGAGGGCAATTGCGTTAGCTCAGGATGGAAGGGGCTGGGAACCGGTTCTCTCCAGTCTGTTCCCAGTATACGGCGCTTCGTTAGAGATGCTGTGCGTTCAGGTCACGGCGCTCTGCTCGGGGGGAAGATTTTTGGGAACTCTAAACCTGTGCTCCCGTTGGAGAGGCTGATCGGCTGCGATCGCTACCCGATATGGCGGTTTTACCAAGCCAAAATTAGCTAAGATTCCCATTAGCTTTGGCAGCAGCAGTAGAATCCCCGTGAATGGGTAAAATTCGCTCCAGCCGTCAGTGAGAGGCTGATGCGGTTCATAGCAGTTGCGTTGTCGCTGCTGTGGTGCGATCGCGACTTTTCTGGCTGCAGGGGCTTGAACTTTACCCTGACTCAAAGGGTTTGCGATAGGGTTTATGGGTAAGCCAAATTACAACTAGGATGGACGGTAGCTTGGGTAATAGATAGGATGCTTGCAACTTGAGGCTCTGAGCTAATCTAGAGCTAGCTAAATGGTGTATCAAGACACATTTACGCAGCCACAAAATCGTTTACCTAAACAAGCAGCCCCGTTTAACCTACGGTGCAAGGTCTTTAAAATTACTGCATCAGATTTATTTCCCTAACGTCAACGTTCTAAGCCACGAGGACCACCAGCGTGCTGTACCTAGCAGAAGTCCAGAAAAAGACCGGGTTTATTGGCAGCGGCAAGCCTGAGTTTAAGCTACTTGCCTGTCAGCGCAGCGAGAACAACTGGAGCGGTGTGACCGGGGACGAGACCCTAGTGGCCCCCGACGATGCCTCCTACAACGCTGGTGCCTTGGTTATGGTGGAGGTCAGCAATAACCGCCAAATCCAGCGTCATTACGAGGCGGGGCGATCGCTGACCAGCATTCTGCAAAATTTCTCTAACCTGAGCAAAAAGTCCAAGACCCAGGAAGAAGAAATTGAGCAGTGGAAGCAGTCGCTTACCTTCCAAAGCCAGGAACTCAACCGCCGTGAGCTGGAGCTAGAGACCCGCCAGGAGCAGGTCGAGCAGGCCGAAGCCGACCTGGAGCAGCTGGATGCCCAGCGGCAAGAGCTAGATCAGCTGCGCCAAAGCCTTGAGCAACAACAGGAAGAACTTACCCGAAAAAATCAAGATCTCGAAGGAGCTTGGGCCCACCTCAACGGCGAAATGCGCCGCTTGGAAGAGCAGCGGGCTGAAGGTAGTGCCGCCGCTGGCCTTGACCCAGACCAGGTGGCCAACCTGCAGGGTGCCCTCAACCGCCTTACCGAAGCCGTGATGCCCGTTGAGGCACTGCGGGATCCACTCACCCACGCCAGCGATGGGCTGAACTACCACCAGGGACTGCTGGGCGACTATCGACAAGCGCTCGAAGACCAGCGCCAGGGCTTGGAACAGCGCCAGCAGGAGTTAGATCAGCAGGCTGGCCAGCTCAATCAGCGCTGGGTCGACTGGCGTCAGGCTGAAGCCGCGCTGGTGGCAAAGCGCGAAGAGCTAAAGCTGCGTCAGCAGATGGTCAAAACCCACCAGGAGCAGATTCAGACTCTAACGGATACCCTGCAAGCCCAGGCGAACCTGCACCAGAAAATCTACGACCTGCTCAACACTACCGATAAGGTACGGCTGAGCAAAAAGGTCGATGTAGCGGCTTTGGAAGCGATGGATTTAGACCACCTTCAAACCATGGTGGGCGATTTGGAAAAAGATCTGGAGAAAATGTCTCGCTTTGTCGCCGACCAGGAAGAGGAGCTGAACTTAGAGCAGCAGGCCATTGATGAGATCAAGCTCAAGATTGAGCAGGCCAGCGAGTTTGAGCGCCTTCAGCTAGAAACCGAGGTTGAAGAGGAGCAAGACCGCTACCAAATGCTCAACGAGACCCTAGTGGGCCAGCGGCGCAATCTGTTAGAGCGTGAGGAAGTGTTAAGTCAGCATCAGGCGGTGCTGCGGCGCCGCCAGGGTCTAACGGTGGAGGAAACACCGGTTAGCGCTGTCGATTTAGAGCCTTTGCTCAACACCATTGATATTCAGCGCCAGCACACGATGGATACGATTCAGGCCCTAGAGACTGAAGTCAAGAAGCTCCAGGACGGCATTAGTCAGCTCAAGAAGGAGATTGGAACTGCTGAGGCGACTCTAGGTGCTAACCGCACTGAGGTAGAAGCCTTTGAGGCAGATCTGCGGCGGCAGCAGCAAGATCTAGCGGGCTTGACGGGCAAGCTAGCGGTCTGCGAAGAGCTGCTCAACCCGGCCCAGGAAAGCGTCAACGGGCTGAGGCAGTCTTTAGAGAACCTAACTGGGGCGGTGACTAAACTTCAAGAAGTTAACGATTACCAATTGCAGGCGATCGCAGAGCTGCGCCAAACCGTAGTCAGCGTCGGCACTCCTCAGGTGGCGGCTTCCTAAGGTCTGCCTCAAAAACAGAGGTTCCAAGTGCTAGAGTCGGCTAAGAGACGTCTAGAGGCATAACCGCGCATGATTTGGGTCAACGAACAGATTGATCCGTCGGGGATCATTTACTCGTGCATTGCCTGCAGCGACGAAGCCCAGGCTCAGGACTGTTACCAGTCATTCTTAGACAACCTATCCGACGAGCAACGAGCCGCTGGCTGGGTCGCCCAAATACGCACCGTCGAATCGTGGGATGAGGTGCCTGTTAACGCGCTAAAGCTGAGCTATTGAGACTTTAAATAAGCTTAGGGCGTAAGTAGCCAAGCAAGACAGGGCTAGTGACTAGACTGCCGCCAGCGCCAGCGCCGATCGAGCAGCGTACGGCTTAGCACACGCACGGGATCTTGAGATTCACCGGAGAATAAGGCAAAGTCTATAGGTCCCCAGGTTTGCTCTGCCTCTTCTGCGAGGGCCAGTAAACAGGGGTCGTCGAGGGCAATGCGATGGTCAAACCGCAGGGTGAGTAAGGGCAAGCCCCCGTGCCCTGCGCCAGTAATAACCCCCCAGTCATGCTGGTCTAACAGTTCCTGAAGCGACGCGCTGGCGGCGCGGCGAAATTGTTCAAGCTGCTGTTGCTTCTGTCTAAGTTCTTGCAGGAGTTGGTGATTGGTCAACTTCGAGCCCCTTCACTGGCAGCAGTGATATAAACACTCTTACTTGAGTGTAAGGGGCAGTTTAGCTTCTAGAGTTGAAGACTTTCTATTGCTCTTTCACGCCATTCTTCTGATAGCCCTATGCCCAGTATGGATTACATCAAACTTGACCAGTTCTTGAAGCAAATGCAGGCGGTCTCTACGGGGGGACAGGCCAAGCTGATGATTCAAGATGGCGAGGTGAGCGTCAACGGTGAGGTCGAAACCCGGCGGGGGCGCAAACTGGTAACAGGCGATCGCGTCTCCCTAGACGGGCAAACCTGGGTCGTCGATCTAGCGACTCTGGCTTAGACTGACCTCAAAGTAATCATGCTGCCAACGAAGCCGGGCTTCGACAAGAGATGCCTATCAAAGTTTATCGATGTGTTAAGCAATCTCGAATCTTACCCAGGGAATGCTGATCTAGCCCCAGGGCTATAGAAGATTGAGACCAGTACAAAACCTTACTACTGAGATTTTTAGCGCTATGGGGTTAAGCGATATTTTGAGTGACAAAGCTGTGAAAGCCCAGGTGGTGGCTGACTGTGCCTCCCTGATTGATGGCCAAGTGGCGTCTAAGGGTGGCTTTGGCGGTATGGCCCTAAAAACTACCTACGGAGTCGTCAAGGGGATGAACTCAGGCTACATTCCTGGGGCCATTGAGCGGATGTTGCCCGAGGTGGTGGCCTCCCTAGAACCCCTGTGGGCTGAAGGCAAGCAGGCGGGCGATCCAGTGGCCTACCTAACTCAGAACCAGGTGCGAGCTGCCGATGTCATTTTGGGAGTGACCGATCGCCGCATTGCCAAGACCGACAACGGGATGATCCGATCGTCGTATACCAAGCTGCGCCAGTCGGTGAAAGGTGACGTGGAAAGCGCTGTACCGGGGCTAGCCGAGATTTTTGGCCGCCATAGCGTAGTTGCCTCCTAGGCAATGGCAGACAGACTGCTTAGCCAGTGGTTTGGTAGAGCCGATCCCAGTAGGGTTCAGCGAACTTAACTAGCCAGTCCTTGATGTGGTAGGTGGCCCGGCAGTCGTCTTCGTTGTAACGCAGGATGGCATCTAAGTAGGTGCGATCGCCGGTTTCGGCCCAAGCGTTGTACCAGCAGATTGACTGGGCTCCATTGGCTCCCTCGTCGCGCCAGTCAAAGCCCATCCAGCGGGCAATGTGCTTGAGGGCATAGCTCTCGATGGGCAGGGTGACGCCATCGGTGATGCACTTGTGAATATCAAAGAAGCGATCGAGCAGCGCCTCAATGCGGCGGTGGGGAGTGCCGTAAAGCTGCCCCAACTTGCGGACCGCCTGGGCCTCGTAGGGGCAGAAGTGGTAGATCGGCGCGTAGGGATAGGTGTGCACCAAATCAAGAAAATCGTTCCAGGCGCGCCGCTCCTGATGTTGGTTTTCGGCCAGCAGGGCGTGGAAGTTAGTCTCGCCAGTGCGGTGGTTGACTACCAGCACGCCGTGGAGATAGATCAGGTTCTGGTCGGGGGCGGCCTCAATGTCAAAGTACAGCTCAACTTCGCCCTCGGGTAAATCTTCGGGCCACAGCGGAAACCCGTGGGGGGCGTGGGGGGCGCTGCGCGGAATAGCGCGGTTGTCGATTAGGGCCTGGGCCTGGTGAACCAGCTTTTCGGCCACTTGTTCACCAAAGCCGGGCAGGGGAGCCAGGTGAGCAGGGCTGGCCAGGGCCAGGGCGGCAACGGTAGTGAGGTGATGCTGCTTCAGCAATTCGTAGCGGGCAGGGGTAACCCCTGGCAGCAGCGATAGGTGGCGGGTTGCTCTAGCCTCGGCGTAGCAATGGTTAAACCAGTGGCAGAGATCGCAGCGACTGTGGGAAATAAACAGCTCAGGCGTAGCTGTACTGCGCAGTTCCCTGAGGCAGTCGTTGAGCACCATTTGCAGTTTGGGTACCAGCCGCGCCAGGTCGATGTGGTAGGTTTGCCCACCGCGCAAGGACAGGCAACTGGTGTCAGGCCACACCCCCTGTACCCGCGAGAGCACGTAGGCATGGTAGGCCGCGACCACCTGGTAGTCGAGCTTCGGCTTTTTACCCAGCTTGATATCTACGGGTATGTAGACCCAATCGCCCCAGCATGACCAGCCGGGCCGCTTGATCAGCAGGTCAGGCTGGCTCACCAACTGCACACCATCCACCGCCGAGGGGGCGGCCAATACCCCCTGGCGAATGGCCTCAACGCCCTCGGCCATCAGAGCTAAAGTAGCTTTTGCCCCAGCGGCCCAGTCGCCCGATGGAAACTCGGGCCGGTAGAGGGGATAGTAATCTTCAAGCACTCGCTCACGGTGGGTGAAGCTATCTTGGCGCAGCTTGCGCAGATAGTCAGAGGGGGACGCTTGCTGGATGCGATCGCCATACAAATCTAAAAAGGCCCGCCGACTACAGCGCTGGTAGTGAAACAGCACATCGTCGGTGAGCCATTGAATTAGGGGTTTAGGCGCTGTCGTCTCAGCTGAAAGGCTCAGAGGGCTTTGCGGGCCACCCCCTGAACTTGAACGCGGTGGCAGGGGGTGGCTAACAGACAAAGCGAGTTATAGGGCAGGTGTTAGAGAACAGAAAAAGAGGCTGCTGTTGCGGATGCACCGAAGCTGTAGCAAAACCGCTTAGGGTGTCGACGGGCATGGCCACGCCACAGTGCTGCGACAGCCATTGCTGAGTATCATCGCTCCACTGCTGTTGCCAATCACTTCCCATAGCTGATCACTGGGTTTGGATCAATCCCACGGTTTCTTATTCTTCTTATTCTAAGCATCTTATACCCTACAGCGGCTTCCAGGGAAGCGGGGCACGGTTTAGGTCGCTTGGGAATGGGCTGAGGCTGCCCCAGGGTTGGGCTGGGTGATATAGGGTTGAAAAGATGCCCTTAATCCCCTAACCGTGATGGATTCTTCTGCCGCTGTGCTCGATCGCCTGGCTCTCCACCGCCAGCAGTTTCCGGCCCTGAGGGGTAAGCAGTACTTTAACTATGGCGGGCAGGGGCCGATGGCTCAGGCTACCCTAGACGCCATTTTTCAGGCCCACCACTGCATGCAAGAAATGGGGCCATTCTCAGGGGCAACCAATCAGTGGGTGATGAGCGAGGCGGCTCAAACCCGCGCGGCGATCGCCGCCGAACTCGGCACCACCGCCGACACTATCACCCTCACCGAAGATGTCACCGTCGGCTGCAACATTCCCCTGTGGGGGATCGCCTGGAAAGCTGGAGATCACATGTTGCTGTCAGACTGCGAGCACCCCGGCGTGATCGCCGCCGTGCAGGAAATTTGCTGCCGCTTCAGCGTCACCTACAGCCTCTGCCCCCTACTCGAAACCGTGAATGGCGGTGACCCAGCCGCAGTCGTGGCTGATCACCTGCAACCCAACACCCGGCTGCTGGTGATCAGCCACATTTTGTGGAATACCGGGCAGGTCTTGCCCCTAGAGCGCATGGTTGAAGTCTGCCGCAATCGCCCCAACCCGGTGCTAGTGCTGGTGGATGCGGCCCAATCCGTCGGTGCTCTGCCGCTGGATCTGCCCGCCCTCGGGGTTGATTTTTATGCCTTTACTGGCCACAAGTGGTGGTGCGGCCCCGCCGGGCTGGGCGGGCTCTACGTACGTCCCGAGGCGATGGCGCAGATTGCTCCCACCTTCATTGGCTGGCGCAGCATTACCACCGATGCTGCCGCCAACCCCACTGGCTGGAAGCCCAACGGTCAGCGTTACGAGGTGGCGACCTCAAACTATCCGCTGTTGGCGGGGTTGCGGAGGACGATCGCCCATCAGGCCGAGTGGGGCACTGCGGCTCAGCGCTATCAGCGTCTGGTGGAACTTAGCCAGCGGCTGTGGTTGCAGCTGCAAGAGCTGCCCTACATTCGACTGGTGCGGCAAACCCCGCCGGATTCTGGCCTAGTTTCCTTCTGGGTTTTGGAGAATGGCGAACCTTCCCCAGCCTGGCACAAGCGACTGGTGGACGAGTTGGAGCGCCAGAATGTCTTTCTCCGCACCCTGCAAGCTCCCAACTGTGTGCGCGCCTGCACCCACTACCTCACGCTGGAGTCAGAAATAGATGGCTTGGTCGCTGCGATCGGGAGCATCCTCTCGGACCTGACATAAATTCAAAGACCCACTGGCTAGAGACCCACCAGCAACCCGCTAAACTAGAAGTCCGTGAGTACTATTGTGTCCAGAGTTCATGATTGCCCCAGGTGCCGCTGACTTTCTCGATGAATACGATGTGGTCGTTGTTGGTGCCGGCCACTCGGGCTGTGAGGCGGCTCTAGCCTCGGCGCGTCTGGGCTGTCGCACCCTGATGATTACTCTCAACCTCGACAAAATCGCCTGGCAGCCCTGCAATCCCGCTGTGGGCGGCCCGGCGAAATCGCAGCTCACCCACGAAGTCGATGCCTTAGGGGGCGAAATTGGCAAAATGGCCGATCGCACTTACCTGCAAAAGCGTGTGCTCAACAATTCTCGCGGGCCGGCGGTGTGGGCCTTACGGGCGCAGACCGACAAGCGTGAATACGCCGCCGTGATGAAAACCATCGTCGAAAACCAGGAGAACCTGGTGATTCGCGAGGGCATGGTGACGGATCTGGTGCTTGGCCCCAACGACGAGGTGGTAGGGGTCGAAACCTACTTTGGTGTCGCCTTCAAATGCAAGGCCGTCATTCTCACTACCGGGACGTTTCTTGGCGGCACCATTTGGATTGGCGACAAATCGATGGCGGCGGGCCGGGCCGGAGAGTTTGCCGCCACGGGCCTAACGGATACTCTCAACCGTCTCGGGTTTGAAACCGGGCGACTCAAAACCGGCACTCCGGCCCGGGTCGATCGCCGCTCGATCAATTTCGATGTGCTCGAACCCCAGCCCGGCGATGACGACATCCGCTGGTTTAGCTTTGACCCCGAGGCTTGGATTGAGCGCGAGCAAATGCCCTGCCATCTCACGCGCACCACGGCCGCTACTCACCAGCTCATTCAAGAAAATCTGCACCTGTCGCCGATCTACGGTGGCTGGGTCGATTCGAAAGGCCCCCGCTACTGCCCCAGCATCGAAGATAAAATCGTGCGCTTTGCCGACAAAGAGAGCCACCAGATTTTTCTAGAGCCCGAGGGGCGCGACATTCCTGAGATCTACGTGCAGGGCTTTTCGACCGGCTTGCCCGAGAGTCTGCAACTGGCCATGCTGCGAACGCTGCCAGGGCTAGAGCACTGCGCTATGCTGCGCCCTGCCTACGCTGTGGAGTACGACTACCTGCCCGCCACCCAGTGCTACCCCACTATGATGACCAAGCGGATTGAGGGCCTATTCTGCGCGGGCCAGGTGAATGGCACCACCGGCTACGAAGAGGCCGCTGCCCAGGGCTTTGTGGCTGGAGTCAACGCTGCCCGGCTGGTGCGCGGTCAGGAGATGCTGGTGTTCTCCCGCGAGCAGAGCTACATAGGTACGCTGCTTGACGATCTGTGCACTAAGGATCTGCGGGAACCCTACCGCATGCTGACTTCGCGCTCAGAATATCGGCTGCTGCTGCGATCGGACAACGCTGACCAGCGCCTGACCCCCCTAGGTCGCGAGATCGGCCTAATTGACGATCGCCGCTGGGAAGTTTTCACCCGCAAGTGCGCCAATATTGCCGCTGAAAAAGAGCGCCTGCACGAAACCCGGGTCAAAGAGCACGATGAGCTAGGCCAACAGATTGCGGCGGACACTGACCAGCGGATTAAAGGTTCGATTACCCTGTCCGACCTGCTGCGCCGTCCGGGCCTGCATTACGGCGATCTAGAGCGCTACGGCCTCGGCAATCCATCCCTGATTCGCGAAGAAAAAGAGGGGGCCGAAATCGACATCAAGTATTCGGGCTACATTCAGCGGCAGCAGAACCAGATCGACCAGGTGGCCAAGAGCACCAATCGCAAGCTGCCCGAAACCCTCGACTATATGGCGATCGACACCCTTTCAAAAGAAGCCCGCGAAAAGCTGAACCAGGTCAAACCGCTGACCATTGGCCAGGCCTCGCGCATTGGCGGCGTCAACCCCGCCGACGTCAACGCCCTGTTGGTGTACCTGGAGATTCAGTCGCGGCGCGGGCAGGCGACCCCCGCTGCAATTCGTTAGAATCAAGCCGATTCTCTCTAGCTGATTCTGTCTGGGGCAAACCATGGCCAAGCCAATTCTGATTACCGGAGCTTCTAGCGGCATTGGCTACGAACTGGCTAAGGTATGTGCCGCCCACCATCACGACTTGGTGCTGGTGGCCCGTCGAGAAGAACCCCTGCTAGCGCTTAAGGATGAGCTACAGTCGGCCCATGGCGTGCAGGTGCTCACCTATCGAGGTGACCTCACCGATACCAATACCCGCTACCAGTTCTATGAATGGACTCAGTTCAAGGGCGTTACGCCCTACGCTCTGATCAATAATGCTGGGTTTGGGTCGCTGGCCGCTTTCGCGGAGGCCGATTGGGATAATCAAAACGCTATGCTTCAGCTCAACATTGTGGCGCTGACCCACCTGACTCGGCTGTATCTGCCCGCCATGATTGCCCAGGGCCAGGGCCGCATTCTCAATGTGGCGTCTACGGCGGCGTTTTTGCCGGGGCCTTATATGGCGGTGTACTATGCCAGCAAGGCTTACGTGCTGTCGTTTACCGATGCGATCGCCACTGAACTTGAGGGTACCGGCGTCACGGCTACCAGCCTTTGCCCTGGCCCCACTCAGTCAGAGTTTCAAACTCGGGCTGAGATTAAAGACGCCAAGCTGTTTGCAAGCAAAACACTGCCCACTTCAGCAGCCGTTGCCGCCTACGCCTATACAGCCATGGAAAAAGGCCAGCGCATTGCTGTCCACGGCACAACCAACAAATTGACGTCGCTGGTAACTCGGCTGCTGCCCCGCAAGAATTTGGCCGACATCACAAAGGGCCTGCAAAAGCCTGCCTAGGTGAAGCCCTTGTCTGATACTGCTCTCAAATCTCGACTGGTGGCTCATTTGGAGCAGGTGGTGGGCGATCGCAACCCTTACTTTGCCTCTGCCAACCACTTTTTTGTGCAGCAATACATCCAGCAGGAGTTCTCCCGCTGGGGCCAGTTCACAGGCCACACCTTCGAGCATCGAGGTCAAGAGCACAGCAATTGGGTCTTAAACCTGCCGGGGCAAGATCCCCATCGTCCGCCTATTCTAGTTGGGGCTCACTACGACTCAGTGCCCGGTTCCCCCGGAGCCGATGACAATGCCACTGGAGTCGCAGTGCTGCTAGAGCTAGCTCGCGCTTGGGCCGAGCAGCCAGGCAAGTCTCCCCTGCGCCTAGTGGCCTTTGATCTAGAAGAATTGGGCTTTGTGGGTAGCCGCCACTATGCCGCCGATCTGCACCAGCGCGCTGAACCTTTGAGACTCATGCTCTCCCTTGAAATGCTGGGCTACTGCTGCGATCGGCCCCACTCCCAAAACTATCCGTCAGGGTTAGAGCGCATCTACCCTAACCAGGGCAACTACATCGCTCTGATTGGTCCTTGGCAGAGCATTCCCACCATGGCAGGGTTGTGGTGGGGTTTCCGTGCCGCCGGGTTGCGTAGCCAGTGGCTACCGGTTGTGAACCAGGGAAAGGCTGTGCCCGACACTCGCCGCAGCGACCATGTCCCCTTTTGGGACTTGGACTATCCAGCTATTTTGGTGACCGACACCGCATACCTGCGCAACCCCCACTACCACCAGCCTACCGATACCCTAGAGACGCTAGATCTAGATTTTCTCACCCAGGTTTGCCAGGGATTAATCTACGGCCTGCGCCGTCTGTGAAGCTTGCTGATAGTCGAAAGCTGCCTTGAGCACCAGGGCTGGATCGACCCAAGCCCCTTCATACTTGAGACCCCAGTGCAGGTGTGGGCCAGTGGTGCTGCCGGTCATGCCCACGCGACCAATGCGCTGGCCTGAGGTCACCATTTGCCCCTGGCGAATCTCGATACCGCCGTCGCGATCGACCAGTACCCGGCCGCCTTCTTTTTCGATCACAATGCTGCCCTGCATATGGCAGTAGACATGAGTCCAGGAGCCGGACTGAATGATAGCGGCGGTGCCACAGGCGGTGTGGTCGTGTACCTCAACTACCTTCCCCTCCCACCAGCTGCGAATATAGCTGCCCATGGGGGCAGCTATATCTAGCCCGTAGTGAAAACGGTTGCCTCCCATGGGATGTTGCCGGTAGCCAAAGGGTGACGTGTAGCGCGAAAAATTTTCTAGAGGAAATGATGACCCCAACCAGGGGTTAGCGGCGGTCTGTTCTTCGGCAACCACTTGGGGAGTTGATTGAGTGAATTCTGTCATCGTGCCAATGCCAACGCTAAGCGCAACAATCCAACCCAAGGCTTGCGCCCTGTCAAAGCGACCATCCATAGCTGCAAAAACCGAGTTGCTGGGGCCTGCAATAGTACAATTGCATTCATAAGAATAGTGCAATTGTACTAATATGCCAAGCCCTTTTTCTCGGTGCACCGAACGATTTGGTGTGGCTCAACAGAATTCGGCCTGGCCCAGGCCGAATTCTGTTGAGCTGCTCGGGATTGGGCAAGGCAAACGCCGTTTGCACCTACAGGGCTGCCCTGGATTGAGTCGGGGTTATGGAGTGTGGAGTTGAGCTCAATCCATGGCTACTATTCGCTACCCGCTTCTAAGGCCAACTTATTTGCGGGCGGTTCTAGCACCTCTACAACGCCGGTTTCGCCATTGACTCGTACCCACTGGCCGGTGTGCAGCCGCTGGGTGGCGTTGGTCACATCCATCACGGCGGGGATGCCGTACTCGCGGGCGATGATTGCCCCGTGGGAGAGGCGACCGCCCACTTCGGCAATCAGTCCCTGAGCGCGGGCCAGCAGCGGTGCCCAACCGGCATCGGTGTAGGGCACTACCAGAATAAAGGGGCCTTCTGTAGCGGTCACAGATTCAAGCTGGGTCACTACTAGCACTGGACCCGCAACGATGCCAGCACTGGCGCCAATGCCGGTGAGCTTTTGCTGCACGGTAGCAGTCGGCATCAGGGGCATCTGGCGGCTGGGAGGCTCGTTGCCAAACACTAGATAGGGAACGGCGGGCATTTTCTTGTCTCGTTCGTACTGAGCTTTGCGATCGCCAATCCGCTCCTGCACCCTTCTCCAGTCGGCCATCCCATCCCCCACCAATTCCCGAATCTCCTCCAGGGTGAGCAAGAAGATGTCATCCCGTTCCTGCAAATGCCCTTGCGTTTGCCACTGGGTTGCTAGGGCTAAAACACTCCAGCGCAGCTCGGCTAGCAGCCGGTTGTAGATAGTATTCACCTGTCCCTTGAGATCGAGGCGACGCTGCACCGTAGTGGCTTTACTTTGTGAGGCATCCGTTTTAGGCGGCGGTGGCTGCTGCACAAATTGGGCTAGCAGTTCGCGTACTGGGCCAGGGCTTTCTTGCCAGGTGGCCACGGCGATGTCGGTGCCCACGGGGCTGAGGTAGCCATATTGCTCAATAAACTGCCCCATGGCCTTGAGCAACGATTCGCCGTCGGTGCTTTCGGCTAGGGCTGTCATCAACGACGAGCTGTCGGTGATGCGGGCCAGTTCGGGCTTCGAAAGCGTCTGGCGAATGTCTTGGGCGATCGCCCGCAACGCCTCCAGAGCCGCGATCTCGGCATTTTGCATGGGGTTGAGGCTTTCTTCCGGCACCTTGAGCAGGGCGCGGCGCAGGGCAAAGCTGAGCGGGCCAAGGATGTTGTAGTAGGTGACCCGCTTTAGCAGCTCAAGAATCGTGTCTACTCGGTCGAGCAATGCTTGGGGCGTGAGGGCATCCCTGGGAGTATTGGCCAAGGCTTGTAGGGCAGGCTCAAAGCGATCGCGATTTTCCTGGGCAAACTGCTGCTCCAGCTTGAGTTCACGGCGCAGCAGGCGCACCAGACCGGGCATATTCCGCAGCGTGGAGCCCAGGGGAGGGCGGCTAAACTTGGCCCCGCGGGTCAAAAACTCTAAGCTTTCGGCTGGCAGGCCCATGCGGCGGAAAATGTCTCCCAGCAGGGTGGCGTTGAAGTAGGCGTGGGCATGGTGCAGCGTAGCGGTGGCTTCGAAGTCGAGCCCACGGGCGCGATCGCCCAGCACCACCGTAAAAATCTCGCCCCACACGCCGCAGGTCAAGGGCCGATTGATCGACCAGGTCAGCGGACGAATCGTGCCGGGGATCACCTCGGCGGCGATCTTGCGCGTCCACAGCGGTTGCAGCGTGGTGATGGGGCGGCTCTGCAACAGCCATAAGGTGTTGCCGTCAAAGCTCCACTCAATGTCTTGGGGAACGCCCTGGTAGCGGCTCTCCAGGTGGCGGGCCAAGTAGGCCACCTGCTGAAGCAGCCGCGAGGGAGTTTGGCCCTGGCCCTCTACCGTCAGCGTCAGCGCGTCGGAGAGCTGCCAGTCGGCCTCGGCGATCGCCGCTAGGGGGGGCACATCGTCGGGCTGCACCAGCACCCGATACTGTTCGGGCGTCACCTGCCCTCCCACTACCTGGTCGGCTCCACCGGGCAGCGCTTCGATCACTACCGCATCGCCGCAGCGGGCAATCGGGTCACGGCTAAAGGCCACCCCCGAAAACTGCCCCTGCACCTGCTGCTGCACAATCACTGCCAGCCCCTGCTCGGGTAAATCCTTGCTCTGCCGATAGGCCTTGGCTTGAGGTGCGCTGTAGGACGAGAACACCTGCACGATCGCCGCCGCCAGTGCCTCCTGACTAGTGATGTTCAGAAATGACTGATATACTCCCGCCGCCGAGGCCGTGCCCGTATCTTCGTCCTGGGCAGAGGAGCGGACGGCGAGGGGCTGGGTGGGAGAGGGCTCGGCGATCGCCAGCAGAGCGGTTGGGTCATCTCCAGCGGGCAGCACATAGCCGCGCGGCACCGGGTAGCCCCAGGCCGTTAGCTGGCCCAGGGTAGCGGCTTTGTGACCAAACTTGGTGGGGTCAAGGGAGCGATCGAGGGCAACAAGGGCGCGATCGCCGCGAAAAAACCGAAACATGGTGCGAGACTCCAATCGTCCTTGCTCGTCAGGCAAATCGAGATCGTCAGGTAGCTTTTGATAAATCCAAGCGATCAGCCCGCTCAGGCAAGAGATCGCCAACACCAGCTCTCCATCTGAGTGGCGCAGAGCGGTGATCAGCGGCAGCAACACCAGCGACAGCAGGCGCCCCTGACGCCGCTCGCGAAAGATGGTAAACCCCAGCCCGCTGAGCATAAACGTCAGCAGCGCCGTTGGCCAGTCGTACGCCGCAATGCCCCACACCACGTTGGTGGTGCCCGCTCCCTTGGCAAACCAGTAGCGGCCCATCACCAGCCCAATCAGAGCAATAATTTCCCATACCGGGTCTGCCGGAAAGTAGTACCGCGCCAGTAGCACTACCCCAATGCCCTTGGCCGCCTCCAGTAAGACCGCCACAATGCCCGCCACTTTGCCACCGTGGTAGAAAGCAGCCGACACGCCGACATTGCCCGTGCCCACTCGCCGCAGCCGTTTCCCCGAGAGCAGCCGAGTCGACCATCCCGTCAGGGGCAACCCACCCACTACCGGAGACAGCACAAAGATTAAAAAGGCACCCCAAACCTGGGTAAGGGTCATAGCCATTGTCGTTAAGGGTTAGATGACATCAGCAAAGGGCCAGGGCATTGTACTACCCCTTAAACCTTACACCGAGAACCTTCAACCCTCTGTATTCCTGAGCCGTTGCAGGGGCGTAACCCTATTCATAGGGTCTAACGTCGTACTGTATGTAGGGCTGTGGCTGGGCTGGCGGCGGTAGGGGCTGCTTTTCGTAATAAAAGTAAGGGTTGGGCGGCATGCGCACCGGATACATCATCGGCTGGGGAGGCGGCTGAGGGGTGCGCCGCTGAATGTGCATCAGCCACAGGGCAATAATGGCAAAGGCTGTGCCGCCCCCCAACACCAGCAGCATAAACAGACCCAAAATGCCCCACAGCAGCATGGTCTGAGTCTCGTTGCTGCGCGGTATCGACTCAATCAGCCGCACCTGCTGAGACGTCATCTCCTCCACCGCCGTCTGGTAGGTGTCGAGTTGCTCCATTACCGCTTCGGTTTCGGCCTGCTGGCGCTCGAGCTGAGCCTTGAGGTCATCGGCTAGACTCTCCTGGGCGCGCAGCTCGTCTTGTAAGCTGTTCACCAGATCTTGCTGCCGGTTCAGATCGCGCTCAAAGCGGTCTTGCTGTAAATCTTGGCCAGCGGTAGGCGGCGAGGGCACCGGCACGGTCTGAACGTTCAAGCTTTCTGCACTGGGGGGAGGTGGCGGTAGCGACGGCGTTGTTCCCGTGCCGGTTTTGACCAGCAGCGTCAGAATAAACAGCGCACCACCGGCAGCGCAACAGGTGATTAAGATAGGTTTTTCCCTCGTCAATCCCTGCAAGATCTCATTCCCTTGTGGTGGTGGTGTTGGTTAGATTTTCAGGAACGGTCTTAAAAGACGATCAAACCCAGCCTAGGAGAAGGGTAACGCAGCAATAGATTTCCCAAAAGCGGTCTAGTGACAGATCTGCTGTGGGAATCATTAGATATCCTGAGACCTGCGGTCTGCTGCATCCCATTAACAGTAAACAAGATGCAGAAAAAATCCGTGATTTCTAGGAGCTATACATCAGATCATTATACATCGGCCCAGAATTGGCACAACAAAAACCGGGTTTCTGCCAGGGTAGCCAACAAAAGCTAGCTATTTTGGCCGAAACCCGGCTGGGTGACGATGATTTCTAGTTCTAAAGGCAGTTTAGTTGAACGAGCACTCTACGGTAATTTTCAAGTTGCTCTCTGCGGTGCCTTTAGTGACATAGGGAACGCCTGCCTCTCCGCCGACCTTAAGGCCAAACTCTAGGGTGACTTTTTCGACATTGGCGTTGGCCATGTCTTTAAAGGCACTCATGGTGTGGCTGGTATAGGTGCGAATGGTGCCTTCAATGGCCTTAAAGCTCTGAGCTGCCTGAACTTGAACAGCTTGGTTGGTGCCGTTCCATCCCTTGGCGGTGCGGGTGGTTTCAGCGTAGGGATCGGCGTAAGGGGCTGGGGCCGAGTCGGGAGCAACCACGTCGTCGGTGGCCTCCATGTAGATCTCGGTGCCATCCTCTAAGCGGATGGGGACCAGTTGAGTCATAGTGCACACTCCGATGGTTAAGATGCGTATCCAATCGCTAGGATTCCCACAATCTAGGGCTGCTTGCCAAATATGGGTGACTTTTCTGGACAGCACGGCACTCAGCTCAAGGCTGACCGTTTAAAGAGTCGCGAAAGTTAGTCCAGGTGGTTTCGTTTGGGCGGTTGTCGTCCAGGGGGGGCGGGGTTTGATACAGAGCAAAGTTATCCGCAATTTGGCTCCGCAGGGGTTCGGGCAATTGCTGCCACGCACCGACACGAGTGCCGGCTGCATGAACCACGAGTTCGCCGGGGTGCCCTCCCATCTTCATCCAGGGTAGCCAGGGAGATATGCGGCTCCAGCTGACAGCTATATCGTCTATGTCCTGATCGGCTGAGGCTAGTAGGTGCGATCGCCGGGCCGAAAAGGTGAACATCTCCATCGCATGGTAATGGCCACCAACGTAGTCTTGATAATTCCCCCCTAGCGGATCGGCGTAGAACAACGGCAACGTGACCGTGAAAAAGAGGAGGTCTGTGTCGCCAAAGTTTTGGAACTGAAGGTGTTGCCCAGTGGTGTCGGCCCAAAACGGGGAGGAGTTGACGGGATCGTTGGCTACTGGGTGTACGGTCGTGGTTTCCCCAGTCCAAGGGTTTTCCCAAGTGGTTAGCAGGGCGTTCGTTTCAGGGTCAAGGTAGATCATCACTTCTCGGGTGACTTGCCGAAATCCCGGAGCACCGGTTTCAGACGTCAGGGATGTGCAGGCGCGGGTACTCACACCTTGCACATTGAACAAATGGCGATCGGCTTCTCCGGGCCGGCGGCTAAAAACCTTACCCTGCCAGACAAAATACACGGTTTTGCCGTCTTCCACCGAGCAAAGCAGCTTGCGAAATACCTGAAGCGCATCCTCAGGGCGATCGAGGTCGAGGGGGGTGGCGATCGCTGCCCCCGGCCCGGTAGTGGCAGTCCAAAGCCCGACCATGAGTCCCAACAATTTTGATAGCATCAGGGTTTTCCTCAACGACTGGTTAACGGATGGGCCGCTGATTGCCGGTTGACAGGCCCCTATGCTTAGCCCAAGGCAGAGATCTCCAACCCTATCAAATCAAGCTTATCCGGCCGTTACCCTAGGCAAGGTTGCTGGTGCAGGCCAGTAGCCTGCGATCGCTCAAGTCTGTGACCATAGGTTTTCCGTACCCCAACCGCCTTCGCAAACGTTTAGATTTTGTTTATAAGAAAAGAGGGAGTCTCAGCTGAGAAGGTGACGATGGCAGATTTGGCAACGGATGCTTACACCAACAATGGTGAGTTCTTATACCCGGCTGAGGATGCTCAGCAGATCTTGAGTATTGCGATCGCCCGTCAAACCGAGTCTGGGGAACTTTCCCGAACCCAGCTATTAGAAATTGCCGATGAGCTGGGCATTTCTGCTGACACCCTAGCCGCCGCTGAGCGCGAGTGGGATGTGCAAAAGTACGAAGTTGCTGACCAAAGGCTGTTCGATAGCCAGCGCCAGCAGCAATTTCACCATGGGTTGTCTCAATTCGCTATCTATGGCGGTTTCTTGCTACTGTTTTTGGTGCTGACGGGCGGTGTTGGGTTTTGGGGCGGGCTGGTGAGGACTTTGCTGTACCTGACGGTGGCACCCTGGGGTCTAAAGCTCAGCTGGGATGCCTGGCGCATCTACCGCCCCAATGAGTATGGCTACCGCAAGGAATTTCAGCGCTGGCGGCGCAAGCAGCAGATGAAGCGGGTTGTTGGCGGTGCTATGCGGCGACTGCTAGGGCCGTCCTAGCGGCCTGCCATATCTCCTGTTTCTGACTTCTCCTATATTGGAGGATGGGTAGCACAAACAACGGAGTGCAGCCGTACAGCCTAGGCGTGGGTATGGGTTTTTGCTAAAGGGGATGCTTGAACGCGCGATCGCACCCAACCAAACCATTCCTCTAGTCCTTCGCCAGTCTTGGCCGAAACCGAAATAATTGTGCAGTGGGAGTTCATCTGCCGCACATTGGCCGCGATTTGCTCGATGTTTACGTCCAGGTAGGGAGCCAAATCTACCTTTGTGATCAGCAGGCAGTCGGCTTCTTGAAACATGATCGGATACTTGAGAGGCTTGTCTTCTCCCTCGGTGATGCTGAGCAGGGCGACTTTAGCGTGTTCGCCCACCTCAAATTCGGCGGGGCAGACCAGGTTCCCCACGTTTTCGACCAGCACCAGATCGAGGGCATTTGGGTCGTGCTGATGCTCTAGAGTGTGGATGCCACCAGCGACCATCTTGGCGTCCAGATGGCACGATCGCCCTGTATTAATCGCCACCACTGGCACCCCGTACTGGCGCAGGCGATCGGCATCGAGTTCGGTAGTCATGTCGCCTTCAATGACGGCGATCGCCAGCTTTTGGTGCAGCCCTTCTAGGGTGCGTTCCAGCAGTGCCGTCTTACCCGCCCCGGGGCTGCTCATGATGTTCATGCAGGTGATGCCCCACCGATCGAAGTGGGCACGGTTGTGGTCGGCCCCGGCCTGGTTGACGTGGAGCAGATCGATACCCAGGGCGGCGTCAAAAGTCTGGTGCATGGAGGTCTCCTTGGGGTTATCGGGTGGTGGCAGGGTTGGGGGTGAGGTTGCCCACCTCTGCGCCATCGTACTCAATGCGATCGATCTTCAACTCCCGCCCGGAGCGAATGTCATCCATCGGCGCTTGGCAGGTGGGGCAAGCATATTGCCGCCCAATCTCAGGTTGATACTCCTGCTGGCAGGGGTGGCAAAAGGCCACCAGCGGTACGTCTTGAATCACCAGGGCAGCATTTTCAAGAAACGTCTGGCGGGTCTGCACTTCAAAGGCAAACTGCAACCCTGCCGGTTCTACACAGGTAAACTGCCCCACCATCAGATGAATTTTGGTGATGTTGGGGCGATCGGGCTGCGATTCCCACCAGTCGCGCACGGTGAGAATCAGAGCCTTGGTCATGTCGGTTTCGTGCATGGCGGGGGATTGAAGAGTGAGGAGACGGGGAAGATGAGGAAATGGGGAAGATGGGGAGGGCTGCTTTCTTTCACCTCACCATCCTCACCACCTCATCCTCCTCACCTAATGAACTATTGACGCTAGAGCTAGTTCACTTACTGCCAGGGCTCGTCCACACTCATATTCGCTTCCTCATGGATGTACGACGGCTTCTCGCGGCGGGGCAGCTGACCCGACTTCACCAAGTGGGCCATGGTGTCGCAGATCACGCGGGTGGCCATTAGCGACGTCATATCGCTGACATCGTAGGGGGGCGAGACTTCGACCACTTCGATGCCGCAGACGGTGGTTTCTTGCACGATGCGCTTGAGTAGGTAGAGGGCTTCGCGGGGCAGCAGGCCGCCGGGTTCGGGCCAGCCGGTGCCGGGCACAAAGCCCGCGTCGATGCAGTCGATGTCGAAGCTAATCCAAACGCAATCGGTGCCGTCGGTGGCGCGGGCGATCGCAAAGTCAGCGGCGGCATCGAGGCCCATTTCGGTGATGTCGGTGACGGTGAGAATGTTGGTGGCTCGCTCGCGGCACACTTTCACCCCCTGGCGGGGCACCTGCCAGCCGCCGATGCCCATCTGCACCAGGTTTTTGGCTGGAGCATTGGCCATGTTGGTGGCGTGGAACCAGGGGCAGGTGTGCATGCGCTCATCCAGGTCGGTCTCCTGGGTGTCGACGTGGCGATCGAAGTGGATGATGCCGACTTTCTTGTCGCCCAGGTGACGGCAGATGCCCCGCACCGTGGGGAAGCCGATGGAGTGGTCGCCCCCCAGCAAAATTGGAAACGCGCCCGAGGCAAACACGTGGGCCACGCCTTTCGAAATTTGGTCGAAAGACTTTTCGTTGTTGGCCGGAATGGTGAATACATCGCCCACGTCGCAGAGGGTGATGCTCTCGCGCAGGTCAATCCCCATCTCAAAGTTATAGGGGGTGTAGAGGGCTGAAATGCGGCGAATGCCCTGGGGGCCAAAGCGGGTGCCGGGACGGTAGGTGGTGCCCGAGTCGTGGGGAATGCCGACGATCGCCACATCAAACTCCCCGACCCGGCGCACGTCTTCTATGTAGGGTGCCTTCAGGAAGGTGTTGATGCCCGCGTAGTGGGGCAGCTCGCCGCGAGAGAAGGTGGGAATGGTGCGATCGCGAATGCTCGCCGCTGCCTCTAGGCCATACTCTAGCCCCTGGGAAACTTCCTGCTGCCAGCCAGTCATGGGCAGGCGGGCTTCCATCTCTAGGGCCCGCTGGGCCTCGGTCGAGCTGCCGTTCGGGCTTTGAAATACAGGATCATTGGATGGGTCGGTGGTCATCGGAAAGCCTCGCAGGGTTGCACTGAGCCAAATAAATCGCAGGTTTGGGAAGTGAGCCAAAAAGCCCAGGAGATTTAAGCAGTAGCTAGATCTCACTGCTCCCCATCAATCTCCCGGGCTTTTATCCCGCCGTGTAGTTGGCGATTACCAACCCGCCTCTCTCGGACCAGCCGCTTAGCCTTGCAACTAAACCGGAACCCTAGAGGCATAATTTTTGATGCCAACACTCTAAGCCTAGAACCTCCTCTGGTCAAGGCTAGGTCGCAACCGCGTCTTGACTGGAGTCGGAAGGGGTGACTGAGCCTTGGCGCGGTCGAAACAGGTGGGTATGGTCGGGGTTGTAGAGCTGCGACCTGACCTTCTGCCCCCGCAGTGCTGGGCTAATGATGTACAGCGTGGTGCGAATCAGGTCTCTTTCGCGGGTGGTTTTGGCCATCTCCGACAGGGGCACCACTAAGAGCTGCTCATCGGGCCAGCCGATGCGAAAGCAGATTGCTACTGGAGTATCCGGCTCGTAGTGCTGCAAAAGTTGGGCTTGGGATTCTTCCACATGGCGGGCGCTGAGATAGAGGCACAGACTGGTCTTATGGGCTGCTAGGGAGGCTAAATCTTCTGCTTCCGGCACCTGAGTGCGCCCGCTAATGCGGGTGAGAATGATCGACTGCACCAGCCCCGGAATCGTTAGTTCGGTATTGAGCTTCGCCGCCGCCGCCTGGTAAGCGCTAATGCCCGGTACCACCTCAAAGGGTACCTCTGCTTCCGCCAGTGCCTGGATTTGCTCGTGAATGGCGCTATAGAGGCTAGGGTCGCCCGATTGCAGGCGAATTACCGATTTCCCAGCCCGCACCCGCTCTATCATCAGCGGCAAAATACTCTCCAGGGTCATGGTGGCGGTGCCGATGCGCTCGGCGTCGGGCCGGGTCCAGGCCAAAATTTGCTGGGGCACCAGGGAGTTAGCGTAGAGAATTACATCTGCCTGACTCAGCAGCCGCTGGGCCTTAACGGTCAATAACTCTGGGTCGCCTGGCCCTGCCCCAACGATATACACCCCCGGCGATAGGGTCGCCCCAGCAGCTGGAGCATCGGCGGGAAAATCTTGAATTCTAGAGGAGGTCACAGGGCTAGCCATAGGGCAAACGTCAACAATTCACACAGTCACTGGATCATAGCCACTTTGTTTCAAGTAACCGTGAACTCTAGGTATTTCACCGGAATTTAGCGATCGCTCTAGAAGATTGGAGCGGTAGATGCACCCTGATTCGGACCCCTGAGGATAGCTAACTCAGGGGTCTTTTTGTATTGGGGCCTGGGCTATTTCCCCGTCCAGCCGTGCCAGGGGGGACCCGCTTGAGCTGTTCACAGAAATAGTGCGGGATTGCGCTAATCTGTGACAAATGCATCGAACGCAACACTAGATAGCTGGATTCAGCAGTACGCACCTATGGCTGAAGCAGGACAGGGAGAACGATTGCTCGGAGGTCACTACCGGGTGCTGCGGCAGCTCAGTCGGGGCAGCTTTGGCGATACTTACCTAGCCGAAGACACCCACCGATTTCAAGAACTCTGCGTGCTGAAGGAGTTTAACCCCCAGGTGCCAGGCAAGCTGGCCTTGGATAAAGCCCAAACTCTGTTTGAGCGCGAGGCCAGCATTCTCTATCAGATCAACCATCCCCAGGTGCCTCGGTTTCGTGAGCTGCTACGGGATCAGGGACGGTTGTTTTTGGTCCAAGACTACGTTGAAGGTCCTACCTACCAGGAACTGCTCGATCGCCGTCGCGCCGTCGGCGAGAGCTTTAGCGAAGCGGAGGGGGTGCAGTTTCTAATGCAAACGCTGCCGCTGCTGCAATACCTGCACAGCATAGGCATCGTGCATCGCAATATTTCGCCCGACAACTTGATTCAGCGCAATGCCGATGGTCGCCCGGTGCTGATCGACTTTGGCGGTGTGAAGCAGCTGGTGGTGAATGTGCGCCATCAGCTAGGGGTAGCTCAGCCCTACCAGTCCGCCGATGGCACTATCACCTGCCTGGGCACCGTGGGCTATGCCCCCGAAGAACAGCTTGAATCGGGCCAGGTGAGTCCGGCTACCGACCTCTACGCTCTAGGCATGACGACCCTGGTGCTGCTGACGGGCAAAGACCCCGACGCCCTCTACGACGACCGCCGCGATCGCTGGGTTTGGCCAGAGCAGGTCGAGCTATCGGCTACCCTGAGCCAGGTGCTGACTCAGCTGGTGGCTCACGAGCCGGGCGATCGCTACCAGTCTGCTGGACAGGCGATGGCTGCCCTCAACCTAGCCCACCCCAACGCGCTCTCAGTGTCCTGGTCGCAGCCCATGCCCATTCGCATGCAGCCCACGGTGCCACCGCCCCAGCCTGAACCACCGAGGCCAGCGCCTACGGTGGCGATCGCCCCGGCGGCTCCCTACGCGCCACCCATGGCCCACGACCCCACGGCTACCGTAGCGCCACCGCCTAGGGCGGTGCCGGTGCAAAAAACATCGTCGGGGTGCTGGCCCGCCCTGGCTGGGTTGCTGGTTATGGTGGGAGTCGCCGGAGGGCTGTGGTGGTGGCTAGACCCCTTGAACCAGTCGGAAGGGAATGGCTCTGAAGTTGTTTCGCCTGGCGGCAGTGATGCCAGCAATCCCAACCTCAGTGAGGCCGAGCGCGATCGCAAACAGGCCCTGCGCGATCGCGCCGTCACGCTCAACGTTGATTGGTCCTACGTCACCAGCCTGACTGACCAGCTATTTTATGAGCAAAACCCCGATCGCCAGGGCACCCAGCTCACCGATCAGCCCCAAGATGAGCCCCTGCGGGCGGCGTGGGATGCGATCGCCGCCGACAATCTAGACCTGATCGAAGCCAACCTCAGTACCGACGCCCGCAGCAAGCTAGGCCGCTACAACCCTACCGACAGCGATCGCTGGAAGAGCCAGGTCAACGCCCTCTACGTCAGCAGCAACGCCCTCTACGATCTGGCTGACGCCCGTTTTAGCCAGCTATTTCCGGGGCGGGCAAGAGAGGGCTTTGTCGAAACTGCCGTCGACCAAATCTGGTTTGCTCTGGCCCAGGACCAAGTCAACGCCATGGAAAATGGCGAAAACCTGACCGAAGTTACCTTTGAGCAGGGCACCTTCAACCAGCAGCAGGAAGGCAACCTCAGCCCTGGCCACGGCCAGATCTATGTTGTCAATCTCACCGCTCAGCAGTTGCTGCGTCTAAATCTGCAAGCCCCCCCGGAGAGCACCCGCCTCTCGCTCTACGTGCCGGTGCCCACCGACGAGCTGCCCCATATTCTGGCCGATGCCGAGCAAAACACCTGGGCTGGAGAGCTGCCCCAGTCAGGCTACTACGAGATTGTGGTGGTGTCTCAATCAGAAAATGTCATTCCCTACCGCCTCACCGTGGCAGTTGATAACGTCATCAACGACATTATTAACCAGCCAGATCCACCTGAAAAGAATAATTGACGTCAGCACAGCCTGCTTTCTCTAACCGTTTCCAATTGTTACCTTTTGCAACTTTGGGAGCAGCTTAGGGCGATATTTGTTTGGGTCAACGCACTTCCCCCCGGCTATGAACCACACTCTGCTCAACTCCATTCGGGAGTCTGACGGTCGCTACCTAAGCGATTCAGAACTACGGCCCCTAGCCCAGTTTGTGGCGTCCTTTGATACGCGTTTTAAGACCTATACCCGCTTGAGAGCAGACGGTGAAACCCTGGTGCTCAACGCCCTGCGCCAGCTCATGGCGGGTTCCTCCCGCGAGGTGGTGCAAGTCCACGGAGCCAAATGCCAGCGCGACATGCTCTACACCCTAGAGTGCATTGCTAAAGCCGTTTTGCTTGATGACCCCGACGGCTTTATGGAAGAGTATGTGATGTGGATGCAGAATATTACCCGCGCCCTGCACAAACAGGACTCTGCGATCGCCGCCTACCGCAGCCTGCAAGCTCAAGTTCTGGCTGCCTTACCCGAGGCTTCAGCTCAGCTCATCATCAGCTATTTAGACAAGCTCATCCAAGCTTTGAGCGATGGCCTATAGACCAGCCGCAACAACACCAGAACTTCATTCCCAACGTTGATGCTGGCTCGAGTTAGTTGGGAAGACTTAGAGTACTGGTGCTTTCATGGTTTGGCGCTGATGAGTCTACGCAATAACGCCTACGCCACAGTTGCTTCGAGGGCAAATATTTTGACTCATTCCGCTGCGCCTAAACCTTATCTGATTAGGCTTTCGACCTTTCAGCAGCAGCCGCTACTGGGCGACTACAGACAAGGCCAGCTGTGCCTCAACGACTGCGGCCTGATCGTGGCTGACGAGTGGGTCCGATCTGCCGCCAACCGCAAAGGCGTCGACCTTGATGTCTGGACAATTACCCCCACTAGCCTGCAAAGCATTGTCTTTTTGCAGGCGCCAGCCACGGTTGGCGTCGGGCTAACCGGCATCCACGAAGGCCAAAAGCCCTGGCTGCTGTCGTCATTTATTGCCAGCTTTAAAGCGGTAGCGGCCAAGCGCATCAATTTGCGGCTTAACCAACTGGGGCAGTCGGTGTGGCAGCGCAACTACAACGAGCACCTGATTGGTGACGACGACTATCTGGCCGAGCTGCGCTATAAGCTGCAAAGCCAAAACCATCAGCCCACTGTGTAGACATCACCCCGAAAGGTGATGCAAAGTGTTTTAACAGGTCTGGTGATGGCTAGATCTTGTGGGAGCAATCGCCATTTGTCCCAATGAACTTAGGTATTGAAAGTTTTGAACTCGGTTCTAGCCCGCTAGTTTAGCCTTAACCAGAGCCTGCACCTTCCCACCATCGGCGCGGCCTTTGAGCTGCTGCATGGCTGGCCCCATCACTTTACCCATATTTTTGGGCAACGAGGCCCCGGTCTGGGCGATCAGATCGTCAATGACGGCTTCGACTTCGGCATCGCTGAGCTGCTGGGGCAGATATTCTTCAATAATGGCTAGTTCTTCAGCTTCCTGGGCAGCCAGCTCATCACGGCCGGCTTTTTGATACTGCTCGATGGAGTCTTTGCGCTGTTTAGCCAGCTGGGTCAGCACCTCTAGTTCTTGATCGGCGGTGAGCTCATCTTGTCCACTGGGGCGCACCAGAGACTCTTTTTCGAGAATCACTTTTTTAATGCTGCGAACCGTCTCTAGGCGCACCTTCTCTTTGGCCTTCATGGCGGTTTTGATGTCGTCGCTGATGCGATCTTTCAAACTCATAGGAAATCCTTACGCCTATCTCGACGGCGCGTTGTAGGCTACCCCTTTCACTTTAATTCAAACCGCTGGCGGGGAGATCAGGAGATGGGGAAGGTGGGGAGATGGGGAAGATAAGGGGAGAGAGCCCGAGTAAAAGGCAGATATCCCAAACACTCCCTCATCTCCCTCATCCTCCTATCTCCCTCATCTCTTCATCTTTGCGACTCTCCAACTGCTGCTCTAAAAAGTTCACCAAATCAGCGCAGGTGAACAGCTGAGTTTCGTCGAAGTGCTCGCTGATATCGAGGCCAAAAGTTTCGTAGAAATCTTCACAGAGGGTGAGGCTCCAGTCAAACCAGCACACCGCTGGAAACGACAGATCTTCAACCAGATGATCGCTGGGCTTGACGCGACCGATCTCGAGGCCGGAGTAGTCGGTTAGCTGCTGGTAGATAAAGTCAATCAGCGGTTTGGGCAGGGGCCGACGCACTGCTGGCGGGGTCCAATGGTAGCGGTACCACTCGTCGCAGGTGAGGCACGGGCGCGATCGCAGCCACTGGTTCACCCGTTGTCGGGCGACCATGTCGGGGCTGAGGGCCATGTAAGTGGTAAGGCTATTGACAAAGTTTTTCAACGGTTGCCACATCGGTTGCTGGAACGTCGAGCCCCAAAATTGCCTCTTGGGCTTGCTTAGAGTGTGCCCAGGGTAACGCTCTAAGTCATGGTTTGGGCTCGAACTTAGCTCAACCTACGCTCAATCCGCAAAGCTCAGCCAGGGTAGCGGTAAAGCTTGGGTAGGAAACTGCTGCTGCTTCGGCCCGCTGTATCTGCATTGAGCCTTTGGCCCGTAGGGCGGCGATCGCCAGGCTCATAGCCACTCGATGATCAGTATAACTATCCACGATGGCCCCCGTGAGAGGGGTGCCGCCATAGATAGTGAGTCCGTCTGGGTGTTCTTCGACGCGGGCACCGATTTGCGTGAGCTGGCTGGCCATGACGGCGATGCGATCGCACTCTTTGACCCGCAGCTCGGCAGCGTCGGTGATTACCGTATTGCCCTCGGCAAACAGGGCCGCCACCGCCAAAATCGGCACCTCGTCGATCATGCGGGGGATCAGATCACCGCTGAAGGTGGTGGCCTTGAGGCGGCTGTGGCGTACTCGCAGGTCGGCCACGGGTTCTCCGGTAACCTCACGCGGATTTTCTAAGGTAATGTCTGCTTCCATCGCCTCTAGCGCATCGAGAATGCCAGTGCGAGTGGGGTTGATACCCACGTTCTCAACGACTAGATCGGAGCCGGGGGTAATGGCTCCGGCTACCAGCCAAAAGGCGGCCGAGCTAATGTCGCCGGGTACTACCACGGTCTGGCCGGTAAGAGTGGCCGGTCCGCGTACGGTGACGCTACAGGTGTCGGGGTCTACCGAAATATTGGCCCCAAAAGCTCGCAGCATCCGCTCGCTGTGGTCGCGCGACAGACTGGGTTCGGTGACGGTGGTGCTGCCCTCGGTCATCAGCCCGGCCAGCAAAATGCAGGACTTGATTTGGGCAGAGGCTACGGGGGAATGGTAGTGGATCGGCTTGAGAGATTGCCCCCGCACCCCTAGGGGGGCGAGGCGATTGTTCTGTCGGCCCCAAATCTCTGCGCCCATCAGGCTCAGGGGTTTGATGACGCGATCCATGGGGCGCGATCGCAGCGAACCGTCGCCTGTAACCGCAAAGTAGCGAGCGGGGTGTGATGCCAGCAGTCCCAGCATCAGTCGCAGGGTGGTGCCAGAATTCCCGGCGTTGAGCACGTCTGCCGGCTCTCGTAAATTGCCGAGGCCCACCCCCTGCACCGTCACCCATTCGTCTTCAAGTGATGACATGGTGACGCCCATGGCCTGAAAACAGGCGGCGGTGCTGCGCGGGTCTTCCCCTAGCAGCAGGCCCTGAATGCGGGTTTCACCCTGGGCGATCGCCCCCAGCATTAGCGATCGGTGGGAAATTGACTTATCCCCCGGTACCCGCACCCGACCTCGCAGCGCTACCCCATCGCCGGGGAACTCCAGAGTCAGGGTTTGATGCGAGGCAGCGTCGGTTAGCTCAATGCGGGCGGTCATGGCAACGGTAATAAATAGCCGATGCTGATCGTACCCTATTGCAGTCCGGCCTAGGAGGCGACTATAGAGGTCTTAGGGCGGGCAAAAATCATGCGTCCAGCGGAGGTTTGCAGTGATCCTGTTACCACCACCTCTAGCTCTTCGCCGATGTAGTCGCGGCCTTCTTCGACCACGACCATGGTGCCGTCATTGAGGTAGCCGACGCCCTGTGAAGGCTCTTTGCCCTCTTTGAGAATCTTCAGATCAATGTCGTCACCGGGCAGATAGGCGGGGCGAATAGCCTGGGCTAGGTCATTGATGTTGAGGACTTCGACATCTTGAAAGCTGGCGACTTTGTTGAGGTTGTAGTCGTTGGTAAGCAGCATGGCGTTAAGTTCCTGGGCCAGCTTCACCAGCTTGGCATCCACCGTGGGGATGTCGTCGTAGTCAACGGAGTTGATGAGCAGACGGTTGGGGTAGGACTCGCGAATGCGGTTGAGCACATCAAGGCCGCGTCGGCCGCGATCGCGCTTTTGGTCATTGCTGGCATCGGCTACGTTCTGAAGCTCTTGCAGCACAAACTGAGGCACCAGCAGCTGCCCCTCCAAAAAGCCCGTTTCCATTAGCCCTTCAATGCGGCCATCAATAATGCAGCTGGTGTCAAGTACCTTGGTTTTGCTGGGCTTGAGGGTGCCCTCGGCCACGAGGGTCGATTCCAGCGTGCTGGGGCTGATTAGGCGCAGCAGCGATCGCCCGTGGGTATCGGCCAGGTTCATGCCCGACACCGCAAACAGCACACTGCCTAACACCGCCGTCATCGGCTTAATAAAGCCAAACTCTGAGGGAATGGGCAGCAAAAACAGCGGCGCCAGCATCAGGTTGGCGATCAGCAGGCCCAGCACCAAACCCACAGCGCGGGTGAGAATGCGATCGGGCGGCAGTTCTTTAACCTGGCTTTCTAAGCGGCGGTAGCTGGTCTGCATCACCAGGCCCAAGCCGGTACCAATCAGCCCGCCAAACACGGCGGTCACTGCACCTAGCGCCTCAATGTTGGTGACCTGCTGCAAAATCGGCTGGGGCAGCAGATCAATGCTGTAGAACCCAATGCCCGCCCCGGCCAGGATAAATGAAAAGATAATCAGTGCGTCTAGCATGGTGGTCTGCGGTTCTGGCCTTGATTTTGCAGCGGTTATAGGCTAGGTGCCTATTCCTCTCAGTGTACTCTCCTGGATCAAAAGCAGCCGACGAAACGCCACTAGGGGAGCCAGGTTGGCAAAAGTATACCGCTAATGCCCATCTTCCTAGCCGCCCCACCGGCTCTGCAATAATGGGGGGGTTACTGCACTTGCGTTCTCCATGGCTTTGCCCTTTTTGCGATCGGCGGTGGTTCAACTGACGGCCTACGCCCCTCACGTTGAGTCGGCAGACGACCCGTCCCCAGCTAATTTCGACATTCTTGATACCAACGAGTGCCCCTACGACCTGCCCGAGGCACTCAAAGAAAAGCTGGCCTGGCACCTGCACCACGATGTCGCCGCCAACCGCTACCCCGACGGTGGGCATGGGGCGTTGAAGAGCGCGATCGCCCAATACGTCACCGAATCCGCCAGTGGAGCTGCGGTTAGTGCCGCTCACATTTCCATTGGCAATGGCTCTGACGAACTGATTCGCTCGCTGCTGATCGCTACCTGCGTCGGCGGTGAAGGCTCGGTCCTGGTGGCCAACCCCACTTTTTCGATGTACGGCATTCTCGCCCGCACCCTGGGCATTCCGGTGGTGACAGTAGGCCGCAGCGAAGCCACCTTTGAGGTGGATCTGGCAGCGGCGCAGCAGGCGATTGACCAACCCCAGGGAGCCCCGGTGCGAGTGGTGTTTGTGGTGCACCCTAACTCCCCCACGGGCAATGCCCTCACCGCCGCCGAATTGGACTGGCTCAAATCTCTGCCCCCCGAGATTCTGGTCGTGGCGGACGAGGCCTATTTTGAATTCAGCCAGCAAACGACCGTGGCAGAGGTGCTGACTCGACCTAACTGGGTGGTGATGAGAACGTTTTCGAAAGCCTTTCGCCTAGCGGCTTACCGGGTGGGCTATACGGTGGCGAATGCAGAGTTAACTCAGGCGCTCGAAAAGGTGCGCTTGCCCTACAACTTGCCCAGCCTCACCCAGGCGGCGGCTCAGCTGGCCCTGGCCCACCGGCAGGAGCTGCTGGCGGTGGTGCCCGAGATTCAGCAGCAGCGGGGGGAACTGGCGGATGCGATCGCCCAGCACACTCCCCTGCATCTCTGGCCCAGCGACGCCAACTTTCTCTACGGGCGACTGCCAGTGCTCTCTGGCCAATCTCCAAGCGCAGAGCTAGAGCGCTGGTTTAACTGTCTACGCAGGCAGGGAACGCTGGTGCGCCACACGGGCGGCGGCCTGAGAATCACCATCGGCACTCCGGCGGAGAATCAGCGAACTTTAGCCCATATGCAGCAGTTGTAGGGTGCTTCGTCGAAATCCTGTCTGTCACTCTCAATGGGAGGCAAATGCCATTTGCCCCTACACCAGGGCTCTAGCGCGGCGAACGGTGTAGGGGAGCACGCCTACGAGCAGGGCAAAGGCTTCGTCGGGCACGTTGTCGACAATGCTCTGGTCAAAGTAGCTTTTGAACTGTTCGAGGATAAGCTGGGCGCGATCGATGGGCACCGGCTTATCGGTAAAGTTTTGGGTTAACCGCACCCACTGCAAGCGAATTTTGAGGGCTTTTTGCTGGGCCTCGGCCGACTCGGGAGCAATTAGTGACAGGCTACCCAGGGGAATCACAGCTCGGCAGTCGGCATCCAGGCCACCGCCTACAGCGGCACCAGGGCCGGCAAACTCGGTGTAAAACTCTTTGTGGATAATTAAACCGTTGCGACGGCGGCTGTTGACGACCCACAGTTCGCCGCCGCGAATTCTAGCCAGAATGTCATCGTCTTCTGGCAGCAGCAGCCCAGACTCAAAAAATGGGTTTGACAGGCTACTCACTGGGCTAACGGCGTAGGGACGCATAGGCCGAGATGCCGCAGAAAATCCAGGGGAGTGCAGAGAACTCCCGTATCCTGACCCTGGAATATTCTGCTCAAAGTTGGAGATCATCCCCGTCACATAGTAGCGACAACAGCTCAATTAGCTACAGTCTGGGTTATTTTTGGGTGCTCTGGTTACCGAGGTTCCCAGGCCTTCATTCTAGGGTAAACGCCTACCAGGCCCCCGGTGAAGTGTTTAGCTACGCTGAAGTAGGGATAAATTTCTCTGCTTGTAGCTTGATGTTTCTGTGAAGTTGTCTGGCCGGACTAGGGCTTGGTTGGGTGAGGCGGCGGCTGTAGGGTTTTGTGCATCATTAGCCGCCGGGCCTGTAGCCCTAGCCATGAGGCTGGTGAGTCCTCGGTCTGCACTACTGAAAATCCTGCCTTGCGATAAAGCGCTCGGGCCGCTAGGTTGTCTTCCATGACGTGGAGTTGCAGCTCACGGATACCCCACCGTTGCGCCACCTGTTCGCACGATCGCAGCAGGGTGATGGCAATGCCCTGTCGCCTAAAGGTTTGATCTACAGCCAAATTTGAAATGTAGACGTGGCGATCGCCCTGCCAGGGCCAGGGCTGGCGTAGCGAGGCTTCCACAGTACCGGCAATGGCCTCTCCATGGGTTGCAGTAGAACCTGCGGTGGGGGTGGCGACGGCAGCAAGGCAGGCGTAGCGAGGCGACTGGGCCTTGAGCCGCTGCTTCAAATCTTCGTAAATACCGAGCCGAATGAAGGGATAGACCCATAGCCGCCAGCCGTCGCGATCGTAAAAGCTGGCGGTGAGCACATCGGTAAGGCGATCGAGATCGCGCAAATTGGCTGGGCGAACATGCGGCTGGGGTGCTGCCGAGGCCGAAAGGGGAGAAATATTTGGGTCGGCCTGTACCATGAGCCTCTGCGGCAAACACAACTACTGCCAGCGCTGCCGTTCGCGGAGCGAGTGTCCGGCACTCAACCAGACGTTTGGCCATCGCCTTAGCAGTCAATATACCCTTCTCCCCCTGCCCAAAGGGTACGATCTAGAGAATCATTTTATTTACAGCTCGACAACGCTGATGCTGTCTTTGGTCTGCCCTAGCGAGGGCATCGCTAGCTATGGCCAACTCTCCATTTCTGACGACCTTTGCCCGCCACCGCGACCCCAAGCTGCTGTGGCCAGTGGCCGCTGTGGCCTCAGTGCTAACCCACGGCCTGGCCCTGGGAATGGTACGTACTCTTTCTATTCAAACCCCAGCCCAGCCTGAGGGTGAGATGGCTCCGCTACCCATTCAGCTAGTGGATCTCTCCGCCGACCAAGGGGCTCCTGGACTGTCCAGTGCAGATCCAGAGGCCGCAGTTGACGATGATGCCTCGACTGCGGCCGCAGTCGAGGCAGATGCGGCTACGCCCCTAGCGGCTCAAACCGCCCCGACAGCAGAGGTTCCAGCTATTACCCCCCTCCCCCCATCGGCAGAAGCGCCCGTTTCCTTGCCGCCTCAGCCAGCGGCTCCCCCAGTGGATAGCCCCCCGGTTGCTCCGGCCCCTCCACCTACCCCAGCTCCAGTGACGTCGGGGCCGCCAGTGGCTCCAGCTCCCCCCCGTCCGCAACCCCAAGGGGCACCAGCGCCAGCGGTCAGTCGACCACCAGGGACAGAGGTCCAGCCTGGGGTCGATAATCCCTCCCCTGGTGCTCCGCCACCGTCAGCGCCCCCAGGGAATGCCGCACCGGGTGGGTCTGGGGCTGAGGGGCAGGGCGGACAAGTGGTGCCCGTGGGTATTCGTCTTGACCCCAATGGCAGGGATATTCCTGAAACGGCTCCGCAGCTGTTGAACACCAGCGCCATTGCCATGCGGCCTTTGGCCTCGAGCTGCGGGTTTGCCAACCTGGACGCGCTGCTGGCAGGAGTTCCGGCGGCCTCGGTGCAAATGCAGATTCGGGTGGAGCCCAGCGGCGAGATTTCCAACGTTCGGCTGTTGCAGGGCACGGGCAGCAGCGCAGTGGATGATTTGGTGAGTTGTGTAGTGCGGCAGCGTCTGCGCCTGCAACCGGCCAGCTCGGCTGGGGTGTCCCAGCTGACGGATGCATTTATTTTGGATGCTCAGATTCAGTTCTAGAAATGCCTATAGTGGACGGGGCTTTTGTATAACGGTAGTGAAGTTTCTAGGAAAGAATTTGGGACGCCAGCGCAACAACCTCGCTTTTTATGATCAGCAGGCTGCCCGCTGGTGGGACGAAACTGCCACTATTGCGCCGCTCAACCGCTTGAACCCGCTGAGGTTCAACTATTTTGATCGGGTCATACCCCACTGGAAAGGTCTGAGAGTGCTGGATGTGGGCTGTGGCGGGGGCTTTACCTGCGAGTTTTTGGCTCACCAACAGGCCCAGGTGTGGGGGCTAGACCAGTCGGCCCGCTGTATTGCGGCAGCCCAGGCCCATGCCGAAGCGGAGGGCTGGCCGATTACCTACTGCCGGGGCGTGGCAGAAGCGCTGCCCTTTGAGGCCGCTGCCTTTGATGTGGTGGTCTGTGTGGATGTGCTAGAGCACGTGGCCGACCCCCTGAAATCGGTGCAGGAAATCAGCCGGGTGCTGAGACCTGGCGGGTTGTTTTGCTTTGACACGATCAATCGCACGACGCGATCGCGCTTAGTCATGATCTGGCTGCTAGAAAACATCCTGCGGCAGATTCCGGCGGGTATTCACGACTGGGAGAAGTTCATCACCCCCGATGAGCTGCGCGCCATGCTGGCCCAGGCGGGCTTTGGGGCGGTGAAGATGGATGGCTTCAATCTGTTTGGCAGCACGGTGGGGGAAGTGGTGGCGGCCTATCGGCTGTATCAGACGACGGGCAAGTTTGAGGCGCGCTTCGATGGGGACATGCGAGTGATGTATGTCGGCACGGCGGTAAAGGGAGGTGCGGAGCCGTCGGGTGAGCGGGGTTAACGTTCGCGCGGATGGTGTATGTGGGTGGTGTCGTTGAAGCGTTTGATGCGCCACAGTTCGCTATTGAGGCGGTTGGGGCTGGTTTGGGGCCAGCGATCGCGATCGAGCCAAAACTCAAACAGGGCGGTGTTGGCCATAGGTAGACCCCAGGCGCGATCGCAGCCCATTAGGCAGGCGATCGTGTGCTGCAAAATCCAGTGGTGACCAATGACGAGAACGCGATCGCCGTTGCGGTGGCGTTCGATCAACCCATCCACCACCCGCTGGGCTCGGTTGTGGCCCTGCTCTAGGGTTTCGGCCTGAGGAATGGGCTGCCAGTCGAGGCTGGTTTCGAGCTGATGGCAGAGGTCGGGGTAGCGATCGCAAGCTTCGGCCCAGGTCAGGCCGGTAAAAATTCCGGCGTCGTATTCTTTGAGGTCGTCCAGCAGGGTCACAGGCACCGTCTGGCCAGAGGCCAGGGACACAGCCTTGGGTGGTTCCGTGGTAGCAGCGTCCGAGGCTGAGCTCGGCCCACCAACGGCTTGAAAAGTCTCTTCCCCTAAGCCTTTGACTATTTCTGCCAGGGTGGCAGTAGAGCGTGCCAAGGGGCTGCAATAGATATGAGTAGGGTGCCAGTCAGTGGTAGCCAAATGTTGGCCTAACCGTCGCGACTGCTCCATGCCTAGAGGGGTTAGCCTGGTGGAGCTGCATCCTTCCATCCGGCCCTCGGTGTTGCCAACCGACTGGCCGTGACGCACAAGCAGCAGTTTGAGAACGGTCATCGGCTAGATTCAACGGTAAGGCTATCCCAGACCTAAGTCTAGGCCGCTTGAGGGGCGGCTTTGCCGTCTTCTGCGGTTTTTTGTGGACGGCTCGCATCAGGGTGTGGTCACTCAGGCGCGATCGGCGGAAGATTCTCTGTATCTGAAGGTGAAGCTGTTGGTGGGGTTGGGGAAGTCGAGGGTAAGTGAGTAAGGAGTGAGGGGTAGGCTAGGGGAGTGGGGAAAGTGTCTATTGATGCGCTCACAATGCCTGAAGCATGCCAAGATGCTAGGAAAATTGCTCAGATTTGCGGTTTACCCATGGATTGTTCGGTTCACCCAACGTCGCCCTTTACCTGCCGCTGTGGCCTAAATGATGTTGATCGCCAGCGGCTGGGCCTGTTCCTTAGCGTAGTGCTGGGGTTTGCAGTAGTGGAATGGCTGGTGGGCAGCCAGAGCCACAGCCTGGCGCTGCAGTCGGATGCGGGGCACATGCTGACCGATGTGGGGGCGATCGCCCTAGCGCTGTCGGCGAGCTGGCTGACCCGGCTGACGCTGGCCCGCCCTCGACCGGGGCAGCCGCGCCTAGAGGCGATCGCGGCTCTGGTAAATGGCCTGGGGCTGCTAGCCATGGCGGGGTTGATTTCCCTGGAGGCTTGGCAGCACCTGAGTGCGCCGCCTGTGGCCCTGGTTAGCGGGCCAATGCTGGCAACGGCTCTGGTGGGCTTGGCCATTAACGGATTTGGGGTGTGGCTGCTGCATGGCCAGGGCGATGAGTCGCTAAATCGGCGCGGGGCGTTTTTGCACGTAGTCGCCGACCTGGTGAGCTCGGTAGGAGTAATTGTGGGGGCGCTGTGTATGGCACTGTTCCACTGGTTTTGGGTGGATGGAGCCTTGAGTTTGGCGATCGCCCTGCTGATTGGCAGCAGCGCTCTGCCGCTGATCTACCAAAGCTGGGGCCACCTGAGGGGCAACGCTACCCCAGACCTGTCCTCCCTTGGGTTTCTGGAGGCTGGGCGCACTGACCTGAGTGCCCATATTTTGGGATCCTCATTCTCTAGCGCGTTGTCGGTAACGGCTTTGGGTAACAAACCTGGCGGATTAGCGGCAAAACTGCGCCACAACGGCTTTTAGATTCTAATATTCATAGCTAGGTGGCCATCTCTGCATGGGCCAGCACTGCACTGTGTCTACGGGAGTTAAACCATGGGTACCTGGGTTAAGGAAACCGATGAAGCTTTTTACCTGATGCAGGGAAACCAGTGGATCTCCCGCATTCAGAAGCGCCCCTCTGCCGCCAACCCCAACGAACGGGTGCTGAATGTGGAGGGCATGCGGGACTGGTTTTTGCGATCGGATTCGCCCCTGGCCATGACGGTGTCGGTAGGGACTGGTGGCCCAGAACCACAGCAGGCGGGTTCCTCGGGGGGCCAAACTCCACCGCCCGAAGGCGAAACTCCACCCCCTACCGGCGGCGACACCTTGCCTGTAAACCCTGGTTCGGGAGGAGAACCCGCTCCTGAGCCAGCTAAGAGCCTAACGCTACGAGTCAAAAGCACGACCTACTTTAAGCTACAGCCCAAGCTGGCCGGCGATCTTACCGACGCCGAGAAGGTACTGGTGACCAACGGTACGACCTTGGACATCCAGTACTACATTGACGTGGGCAAAAACCACTGGCAGGTGCAGCTGCTCGAACCCACCTTGGGCGATAAAACCAATCGCACCTGGTATGTCTACACCCCAGACATCGATGTGCTGACTGGCGTTCGGCTGCGGGTGATCAGCGACACCCTCTTCAAGACCGAGCCTAAAATTTCGTCGCAGCTGAGCGAGTCGCAGAAGGTGTTTGTTAAAAACGGCACTCAGCTGAATTTGCTGGCCTTTAAGCCAGCAGCGGGTGACCACTACGAGATTGAACTTGCCGATGCGATCGCAGGGGCCGAAGTCAACACCAAATGGTATGTCTACAGCCTCGATACCAAGGTGGACGGCAACCGTCAAACCTTGGAAATTACGGGTGACACCATCTTTAAGGCTCGGCCAGTGCAAGCTAGCCAGCTCTCTGATGCCGATAAGGTGCTGGTGAAGAAGGGCACGGTGTTCTTGTTGAATTCCTACGCTCAGCCCGAGAACAACCACGTGCGGGTGGCCCTGCAAGGCGCTTTTCTCGGCCCCCAAAACCGCACGTCTTGGTATGCCTATGTGCCTGATCTTCAAATTTCGGGCACCGAAATTGGCAACCGTCCCGGTGACCAAGGTCCAGGACAGCCCACCAACCCAGTCGATCGAGGCGTGCCGCTGAGCTTCCCTGGATTTACGGGCACCTACTACTCCAACGACCCAATTCAGCCCAAAAACCGCTATGGTGTGCGGGGCAACTTTACCTGGGGCGAAGCCCTGCACGTCAACCGCTCTACAGGGGCCTACCGTCGCCCCGCCAACGCTGGCGTCATCTACAACATTTTGAAAGTGGCCGACGCCATGGAAGAAATTCGCAAGATGTACGGCAATAAGCCGCTGAAAATCAATTCCTGGTATCGCGACCCTGCCACCAACGCGGCGGTCGGCGGAGCTTCGATGTCGCGTCACCTATCGGGCGATGCGGTGGACTTTGTGGTGCCCGGCGTGCGGTGCTCTGACGTGTATGCGCGGCTCAACGGCTGGTGGGGCAACCGGGGCGGATTGGCCAGTTCTTCGGTGTTTACCCATATCGATGTGCGGGGCTACCGAGCCCGCTGGAGCTACGGCTACTAGGTTCGGTTTTGTGCGGCGGGGCTTGACAGCTCTGCGGTGGGGAAATCCTCATCGTAGAGCTGTTGGGCGATGCCGATATCCTTGTTCAAGTCGCTATGCAATAGCTTCGATTTACAACCCAAGGTTTGTAGGGGCACAGCATGCTGTGCCCCTACTTAGATCAATCACAGATGCCAAACGGTTCTTAGCTCTGGCAATTCTCACTCTGACGCTGAGTTTGGTAGGAATGCCGGTAGCGGGCCTCGCGCTTTTGCCACCGCCGGAGACTGCCCTCACTCCCGATTTGGCAGATTTCCCTCTAGTGAGATCCTACGATTTGGGCATGGCCAATCTGGCCCAGAGTGGGACGGATGTAGGCACCATGCCGCTGGCGCTGACAGGAGCGATCGCCCTTCCTCCCGGCAATTCTCCCATTCCCTGGGTCATGGTGCTCCACGGTCGCCATGCCGGGTGCCACTTTCAGCCCGAGGCTAACAGCCAGTGGCCCTGTGATCCTGAACCTCGCTTTGATCTGGGCTTTGCCTACCTGGCCCAGTCCTTGGCTGAAGCTGGTTACGGCGTGCTGATTCCCAATCTAAATGCGGCCTTTAGCGAGACCTACGGGGCCACCGCCGACACCCGCAACGTCTTTGCTGACCAGCGCAGCGGTCAAATTATTGACGCCCACCTCACCCGCCTCGCCCAGGCCCACCGAGGAGATACCTCTGGTTTTGGAATGCCTTTAACGGGCCGCGTTGATCCGACCCGTCTGGCGATGGTGGGCCACTCTATGGGCGGTGGTGCAGCGGCTCTCAGTGCTCTGCAAGGCAGAATCGTCTCTGGCCTTAGCCCGTCGGCCCTGGTGCTGATTAGCCCTACGCGCAGCTATCCCATTGCCCAACGCCCCGATGCCTATCAGCTACCGGATGTGCCGACGGCGGTGATCGCTGGGGGATGCGATCGCGATATTTTTGACCTCAGCAGCCTCTACTACGTCGAAATGGCCCGCCAGCAGCTCCGCACAACGCCGGTTGTGGGAATCCTGCTATCGGGAGCTAACCACAACTATTTCAACGCCGCTGTGGCGGAGGATGACTACTACCGCAGACCCAACAATGGGCCGCTGTGTAACCCGCAGCGATCGCACGATCGCCTGTCGCGGGTGGCCCAAGAAGATTTTCTCGCCCAGTACACCCAGGCGTTTTTGCGTATCGTCTGGTCTGCCCCTGGAGATGTAGACCTCGCTGAGGTGGGCATGGCTCCTGACCGAGTAGCTCCAGCAGAACTGTTTGGACAGTCAGTACTCACTGCTCTCGTGTCTCCCAATGCCCAGCGCTACACCGTGTTTGAAGCCGAGAATGCGCCGGCAGCGGTGCTTACCGCTGGTCTAAAGGCAACTTTCTGTGAGCCGCTGACCGATTGCCAGCAGTCCTCGCGCCCCTATCCACACTTTCCGACCCTGCTTACCCTGGGGTGGGAAGCTGCTACAGAATCGCTGCAAGTGCCGTTGGAAGGTGTCAACCTCAGCGACTTTACCAGCTTGGAACTGCGTTTCGCCCCCGACCCATCTTGGTCGATACCCCAGGGGCAGCCGGTGTTTGCGGTGGTGCTGCGCGATCGCCAAGGAGGGGCGGCGCGGGTCGAAATTCTCTCTACAGTGCCTGCTCTGAGGCAGTTCGAGGCTGACCCTACCCACGGCAACACAGCACCCCTCTATCCCAGCGCCCTGCGCATTCCCCTAGGGCAGTTTTTGGGCGTAGATCTGGCGGCGTTGACGAGTGTAGAGCTGGTGTTTGATCAGGCTCCCCAGGGCAAGCTGCATCTGGCCAGCATTGATTTTGTGGGGCAGAATTAGGCTTCTTAAATGCCCTCAAAAGTGCTGTGGCGAAACGTGTAGCCTGCCGCTTTGAGTTTTTGGTTTGACACTCGCACGTTGTAGGGCCGAGCACTGGGTTGGGATGGATCCCACTGCACGGGTTCCAGTTGGTTGGCCTGGCAGACGCGAGCGATCAGCTCACGTACGGTGGGGATTTCGTCTTGCACCAGGTTGTAGAGGCCGTTGAGGGATTGGGATTGGGCAAAGGCGATCGCCCCTACAATGTCATCTAAATGAATCCAGTTGCTGCCTTCGTGGCCAGAACCGGGGCGGGTGGTGCCAGCGGCGCGGCTGTAGATTTTGGCTAGCTCGCGCCCTGAGCCGTAGATGCCGCCGAGACGGAAGATGCAGCCGTTGCGCTCGGGTGTAGTTGCCCCCAGCAGTGTTTGCTCTGTCTCTGCCATGGTGCGGGCGTTGTCGGTGGCGGGTTTGACTGGGTCATCTTCTCTCACCCAGGCCCCATCGTAGTTGCCATACACGGAATAGCTGCTGGTGAAGATAATTTGCTTCAGGCTGGGAGCCTGGTCGAGAGCGCCCACGACTGTTTGAGCTGTCTTTAAGTAAACTTCTTCGTAGTTGGCTTGGCGACCGGCCCCTACGCAGATGAGCAGCGTGTCTTGATCTTGTAAGAGAGCGGCAATGCCACCTGCATCTGACCCCTGCACTACCTGCACAGCCGCCGCTATAGAACGTAACTCTTCAATTCGGTCGGGGTTGGTGGTGGTGGCTGTGACGTTGACGCCTTGGCTGCTCCAAAGTTGAGCCACTGCTTTGCCCACATATCCACAGCCCAAAATTGCTGCATTCATGGCTTTAAGATCCTCAGTGCTGCGATCGCGGCGTTTTTACGTGCTTCTTTGATGCTGCGGCCTTGGCCTGTGCCATAGCTTGTTCCGCCCGCCCAGACTTCTAGGATGAATACTTTAGCGTGGTCTGGGCCAAGGCGCTCTTTTTCTAAGTAGCTTGGCAATGTTCCGCCCATGTGGGCCTGCACATACTCTTGCAGCTGGGTCACGGGGTCGGTGGCCTGAAGGTCTAGGGCGCGATCGATGAGGGGGCTAACGATCGCCTCGACATAGCTATAGGCGGCGGCAATGCCAGCGTCTAAGCGGTAAGCGCCAATCACCGCTTCGAACATGTCGGCCTGAACGCTGGGATTGTGGCGCTCGTGCTGGGCTCCAGCCCCGAGACGCATTTGGTCGGGAATGCCCAACTGCACTGCTAGCTCTGCGAGGGAAGGCTCATCAACGAGGCGATCGCACCGCTGCGACATTTCCCCCACGGCCAGGTGGGGATAGCGGGCAAAGATCAAATCGCGCACCACAACTTCAAGAATGCCGTCGCCTAAGAATTCTAGGCGATCGTAATCGGGGCCTTCGCTAGGGTGTTCGTTGGCGTAGCTGCTGTGGGTAAGCGCTTGCCGAAGCAAGGCTGGATTTTGAAACTGAGGCAGAAGCATTGTAGGCTCGCTAGACAAAAAAACCGGGTTTCTTTCTCTAAACTCTAAAGGCTAATTTAGCCATTAAAGCTTAGCCGAAACCCGGTTTCAAAACTGACAGTTCAGTGGTGTCCGTGAAGTAGCGATCGCACTCTTGCACCCTTCCGCTAGGGAAACAGTGGATTCATTGTCCACCCAACTAAGCGGCAGGTGGAAAAGACCTACGACCTGATCCTGATGCAGCAATTGGTTGGTGATGACCAAACACATTCTTAACTTTATAAAGCTTTAGCAACACCTCTTCAGCGTCAGGGTATCGTTCCATAATAAAGTTGATCATGTCATCAGCCGTGCAGCTGACTCTAGTACCACCGTTCCAGGTGTGAAATTCTTTATGAATTTCCTCATTGAGTGTGATGAGATTGTCTACACAGGCTGCCAGATCTGGATACTCTTTGTCAGAGTAAATATGATGTGCCGCGAGATTAAACTTATGTGTTCTACTGCTCTTGCTTAGAGTAATTTGGCATGTCTTTTTGTCTCTATCTTTAGCAGCATCCTTTGCCCTTTCTATTTCTTTTTTTCGAGACTCTTCAGCACTAATAATTAGCTTAAATGCTCTTTCTCCTACTACCTCAAGCGCTTTACACCATTCTCTGCGATCTCTTACAGTAAGCGATTGAGCCAACTCTCTACCCAAGCGATAAAAGCCAGACAGAGAATAATATCTAACGCCATCAAAATCATCAAAGTCTTTGAACTTCTCCAGGGGTTGTCCAGAACTTTGAATTGCATCAAACGCTCGGTTAAGACGTGCATAGCTCGTGCAAAAAATATTGACTGCATCTTTCTTAGATAGAAAGTGCCTATTATTTCTAAGAGTTAAAGAACTACAGTTCTCATGAATTTTTCGCCGAACGAATGCGTTCCGGAGCTTTTCTTTGTGTCTAGTTATGAACTCAATGATGCTGTCCCAAAGGCTTTTGGGCGCTACCGAGTCCATATACTTTGCGATCGCAAATGCTCCATGCTCCGCAAATATGCGTTCTCTATAGTTCCTATTAATATAAATATAGTGATCTTTCTCGCGTAGTTCCCACTCATCATTAGGATCAGACTCGAAGAAGCCTATGATTTCCTCTAACCGTTCAACGGTTATTTCTAGAGCCTTTGCTAAGTCTTCGTCTCTAATGGTGAAGTTTGAGGTGTCTTTTGCCATTTCTAAGCCTCCGCACCAATGCTTTGGTACATGGTGTTGATACGGTCAAAAACTTTGGCGTCACCCGTGCCTGGAGCATCTGGATGATACGTTTTACTTAAAGCGTGATAAGCCTTTTTTATATCTTCTTTTGAAGCTGATTTTGGATCTAGGTCAAATACTTGCCAAGGCGAGAAATATTTAAATATATCAATTCCATTGATGCAGCCGTAGCCCTTCTCCTGCTCTTCCCCAGGAAGAACGCCAATAAACTTTCGGTATAGAACTTCCCAAGAATCTTTCAAGCCTAAGTTCATCGGCTCCATACCGTCTATGGCCATTTTGAAGGAGCCAGACTTCTTCAGCTCAGTTGTATTCTTGACCTCAAAATAGCTGTAAACAGACTTTTTAAGTTCAGCCATTGACAAGGGCTTGATCTTCTTCGTTGGCTTCTTAACTGCTTTATCTTTCTTCTTATAATTTTCAATAACGAACTGAGCAAATTCAAGAAGTACTTCGGAGTCAACCTTGTGATGCTCGGCGAGGCGACTAACCTCTTCTTGAATGAGTAAGTTAAGTTGGTTAGATGGCATAGTAAATTTGCTTTAGATTTGAAAGTAAAAACTGTGTATAGCTACCTATCGTCTGGTAGGCACTACTAGCTTTCCCTAAATTTCGCTTCACTGCAACAACCTAAAAAGTTTTTCTCGGAAGTTCAAATGTTCTATCTAGGGTTGTGATTTGCTCAGTTCCTTGTCGAACTGGTAAAGCTGAGCTAATAAATTGCTGTAAAGAAAATATTCTCTTTACACGAAGTGATATCAATTGATTAGTGAGCACTGCCCCTGTTGTCTCTTTAAAGTATCACTGGCTATTTAACAGAAGGCTATTCACATATTCCGATGGCTAAAAGTTTATTTAGCCTTGGTTAAACATTTATCCAGACTTGCGATCGCCTCTATCAGCGTCCTAGGACTACCATCGCAATCCCTGTTAACCAAATGCTTTATTTACCTGTGCAGTTGGTCATTTGCTGCCGTCGCTCCGCGGTTACGGCGTCTGCATTGTAGGCAAGCCAAAAAAATAAGAGACCCGTAAGGCATGCTTACGGGCCTCTTGTTTTGAGCTAAAGATGAGCTAGGGCAGCTCAGTGGTGCCCATCAGGTAGCGATCGCACTCCCGCGCCGCCCCACGCCCTTCATTAATCGCCCACACCACCAGGCTTTGCCCCCGGCGACAATCCCCAGCCGCAAACACGCCCGGAATTGAGGTGGTGTACTGCTCATGCTCAGCCTTCACATTGCTGCGGCCATCTTTTTCTAGGCCCAAAGCATCGATCAACGGCTGCTCAGGGCCAAGGAAGCCCATCGCTAGCAGCACTAGATGGGCGGGGACAACCTTCTCCGTGCCGGGCACGTTCTGAGGCACAAACCGCCCATTTTCGTCTTTGCCCCACTGAATCTGTACCGTATGGACAGCCTTGACATTGCCCTGCTCATCGCCCTCAAACTTGGTGGCAGTGGTCAGGTAAGCGCGGGGGTCGTCGCCAAACATAGCGGCGGCTTCCTCCTGGCCATAGTCCATCTTGTAGACCTTGGGCCACTCGGGCCAGGGGTTGCCTGCCGAGCGAGTCTCCGGTGGCTGGGGCATGATTTCCACCTGGGTGACGCTGTTGCACCCGTGGCGAATAGAGGTGCCCACGCAGTCGGTGCCCGTGTCGCCGCCGCCGATGATCACCACATCTTTGCCCGCCGCCGAGATGTAGTCGTTGCCAGGGTAGCCATCCAGCAGCGATCGGGTGTTGGCGGTAAGAAATTCCATCGCAAAGTGAATGCCCTTCAGGTCGCGCCCTTCGATCGGCAGGTCACGGGGCTTAGTGGAGCCGGTGCAGAGCACTACAGAATCGAACTCTTTGAGCAGGTTTTCAGCCGAAATGTCTTTGCCGACTTCAGTGTTGCAGACAAAGGTCACACCCTCAGCCTCCAGCACATCTAGCCGGCGCTGCACCACCTGCTGCTTATCGAGCTTCATGTTGGGGATGCCGTACATCAGCAGGCCGCCGGGGCGATCGGCCCGTTCGTACACGGTGACCCAGTGGCCCGCCGAGTTGAGTTGGGCGGCGGCGGCGAGGCCAGCGGGGCCAGAGCCAATCACCGCGACTTTTTTGCCCGTGCGCTGCTGCGGTGGCGTAGGGGTAATCCAGCCCGATTCCCAGCCCTTTTCGGCAATGGAATACTCGATATTTTTGATCGTCACCGGGGGGCTGGTGATGCCCAGCACACAGGAACCCTCGCAGGGGGCGGGGCAAACGCGCCCGGTAAACTCGGGGAAGTTGTTGGTCTTATGCAGCCGCTCCAGGGCTTCTTCCCACAGGCCGCGATAGACCAGGTCGTTCCATTCGGGAATCAGGTTGTTGACGGGGCAACCGCTGGCCATGCCGCTGATGGTCATGCCAGTGTGGCAGAAGGGGGTGCCGCAATCCATGCAGCGAGCGCCCTGGGTGCGGAGGTTTTCCTCCGGCATGTGGAGGTGAAACTCGTCCCAATTGCGAATGCGATCGGCGGGGGCGACTTCTTGCGCCACTTCCCGCAGGTATTCCATAAAGCCAGTCGGTTTTCCCATGGTGGTTGTCCTGAAGATGTTTGGATGCTTTGGGATTTTTAGATATCGAGGAGATTTGTAGGGTGCATAACGCTAAGGCGAGGCTACGCCAACGCGAAGCAATGCACCGCTATACAAGGTTTCTCGCAAGGTGCATTGCTAGCGCGAATGCACCCTACTGTTGATCTAACTGCCGCCGATGCGGGCGACGTCGCGGGCGTTTTCTTCAAAGGCGGCGGTCAGGGCATCGTCGCCGGTGAGCCCGTCGGCGAGGGCTTTTTGGATGTGTTGCAGCACCCGCTTGTAGTCGCGGGGCATCACCTTCACAAACTTAGCGATCGCGTTATCCCAGTCTTCGAGCAGTTTCAGCCCCCGCTTGCTTTGGGTGTAATCGACATGGCGCTGAATCAGCTCTTGCAGATCGCGAATTTCTTCGGGGTCGGTGAGCTGTTCCAAATCCACCATTTCGGTGTTACAGCGGGTGGCAAAATCACCGGCTTCATCAAGCACGTAGGCGATGCCACCGCTCATGCCGGCCGCAAAGTTGCGCCCAGTTAACCCCAGCACGATCGCCTTGCCGCCGGTCATATATTCGCAGGCGTGGTCGCCGACGCCTTCTACCACGGCGGTCACGCCCGAGTTGCGCACGCAGAAGCGCTCACCCGCCAGGCCACGAATGTAGGCTTCGCCACTGGTAGCGCCGTAGAAGGCGACGTTGCCGGTGATGATGTTTTCAGCGGGCACAAAGGTCGACTGCTTGGGTGGGTAGACAATCAGTTTGCCGCCGCTGAGGCCTTTACCCAGGTAGTCGTTGGCTTCGCCTTCCAGCTCTAGGGTGACGCCCTTGGGCACAAAGGCTCCAAAACTCTGTCCGGCACTGCCCTGGAAGTGCAGGTGAACGGTGTCTTCCGGCAATCCTTCCCAGTGGCGCTTGGTGATTTCGTTGCCGAGAATGGTGCCCACCACTCGGTTAATGTTTTGAATGGGCAGGGTAGCGGTGACCTTTTCGCCGCGCTCAATAGCAGGCTCGCACAGACCCAGCAGGGTGGTCATATCTAGGGATTGCTCCAGGCCATGATCCTGTGCCATCTGGCAATAGCGACCCACCTCTGGCCCCACCTCCGGCTGATGAAGCATGGGGGAAAGGTCGAGACCCTTGGCCTTCCAATGGGCGATCGCCTGCTTCGGCTCCAGCACATCAGTGCGGCCGACCATCTCGTTGAGGGTGCGGAAGCCCAGGGCGGCCATAATCTCCCGTATATCTTGGGCAATGAACTGCATGAAGTTGACCACGTGGTCGGGGTCGCCCATAAAGTGCTTGCGCAGCTCAGGATCTTGAGTGGCAACGCCCACGGGGCAGGTGTTCAGGTGGCAGACCCGCATCATGATGCAGCCCAGGGAGACCAGGGGCGCGGTGGCAAAGCCAAATTCTTCGGCCCCCAGCAGAGCTGCGACGACAACGTCGCGGCCAGTTTTCATTTGGCCGTCAGTTTCGACTACGACCCGACTGCGCAGGTTGTTCATCACCAGGGTTTGGTGGGTTTCCGCTAACCCCAGCTCCCAGGGGAGGCCAGCGTGCTTGATGGAGGTTTGGGGTGAGGCCCCGGTGCCACCGTCAAACCCGGCGATCAAAATCACATCGGCGTGGGCTTTAGCTACCCCGGCGGCGATGGTGCCGACGCCCACCTCAGACACTAGCTTGACGTTGACGCGGGCGTCGCGGTTGGCGTTTTTGAGGTCATGGATCAGCTCGGCCAGGTCCTCAATGGAGTAGATGTCGTGGTGGGGTGGGGGTGAAATCAGGCCCACGCCGGGGGTCGAATGGCGCACTTTGGCAATCCAGGGATAGACCTTACGGCCCGGTAGTTGCCCGCCTTCGCCGGGCTTGGCCCCCTGAGCCATTTTGATCTGAATTTCTTGGGCTTGAGATAGGTAGAGGCTGGTGACGCCAAAGCGACCGGAGGCCACCTGCTTGATGGCGCTGTTTTTAGAGTCGCCCTTTTCGTTGGTCCAAGTGTAGCGATCGGGGTCTTCGCCGCCTTCGCCGGTGTTAGATTTGCCGCCGATGCGGTTCATGGCGATCGCCAGCGCCTCGTGGGCCTCCTTCGAGATCGACCCGTAGCTCATGGCCCCGGTCTTAAACCGGCGGGTGATGGCCTCTACCGGCTCCACCTCGTCGAGGGGAATCGGTTCTCGCTGCTTGAATTGCAGCAGATCGCGCAGGCGGAACATCTGCTTGTCTTGGTCGTTGACCAGGGCGGCGTAGCGCTTATAGGCCCCGTAATCCCCAGTTCTTACAGCTTTCTGTAGGGTGTGGATCACCTCGGGGCTGAGCAAGTGGGCTTCGCCTTCTTTGCGCCACTGGTAGTCGCCGCCGACATCAAGGGTGACATAGTCGGTGGGGCGATCGGGAAAGGCATGGTGATGCCGCTTGAGGGCTTCTTCGGCCAGCATGTCTAACCCGATGCCCTGAATGCGCGAAGCTGTCCAGGTGAAGTACTGATCGATGACAGTTTGGTTGAGGCCCAGGGCCTCGAAGATCTGGGCGCCACGATAGCTCTGGATCGTGGAAATGCCGATCTTGGAGGCGATTTTGATCACGCCCTTGGTGACCGCCTTGATGAAGTTCTGACAGGCCTTCTCCAAATCCATGGGGGGAAGCAGCTGGTCGGCAATCATGCCCTCGATGGTGTCGAACACCAGGTAGGGGTTAATGGCCCCGCAGCCGTAGCCGATCAGGGTGGCGAAGTGGTGGACTTCGCGCGGTTCGCCCGACTCTAGGACAAGGCCGACGCGGGTGCGGCTGCCGTTGCGAATTAGGTGGTGGTGCAGGCCCGCGACGGCTAGCAGCGCAGGGATAGGAGCGTGGTTGGGGTCAATGGTGCGATCGCTCAAAGTGATCAGGCTGGTGCCGTTGGCGATCGCCTCATCTGCCGCTGCAAAGATTCCGTTCAGCGCCGCTTCTAGCCCCGCTTCACCTTCAGCCGCCGTGAATACGATCGGCAGTGTCACCGAAGAAAATCCGATACTGCCAGCATTCTTCAGCTTGGCCAGCTCCGCATTGGTGATGATCGGCGTCTTTAGGTTGATCAGCCGACAGCTCTCGGGCTCGGGCTTGAGCAAATTGCGCTCGCTGCCGATGGTGGTGTCTGCGGAGGTAATGATCGCTTCGCGAATGGAGTCGATGGGCGGGTTGGTCACCTGGGCAAACAGCTGGTGGAAATAGTCGTACAGCAGCCTGGGCTTATTCGACAGCACGGGCAGCGGCGTGTCGGTACCCATGGCACCGACGGCTTCTACGCCGCTCTCGGCCATGGGCTTGAGCAGCAGGCGCAGCTCTTCGAAGCTGTAGCCAAAGGCAGTTTGGGCGATCGATAGGGGCACAGGGGTAGGTAGGGGCGCAGCATGCTGCGCCCCTACGGGGTTTTTGCCATTGCCGTTCAACCCTGCGTCTGTGGCCTCCGGCAGATCTGCCAGTTTCACCAAATGCTGATCGAGCCATTCCCGGTAGGGTTGCTCAGCGGCGATTTGCTGTTTGATCTCTTCGTCGGAGACAATGCGGCCTTCTTCCATATTCACCAAGAACATGCGGCCCGGCTCCAGGCGACCCTTGTAGGCAACCCGCTCGGGTTCGATGGGTAGCACCCCAGCTTCCGAAGCCATAATTACCAGGTCATCCTTCGTCACCGTGTAGCGGGAAGGGCGCAGACCGTTGCGATCGAGCACCGCACCCATCATGGTGCCGTCGGTAAAGGCGATCGCCGCCGGGCCATCCCAAGGCTCCATCAGACAGGCGTGGTATTCGTAAAAGGCTTTTTTCTCGGCGCTCATCGACTCATGGGCCGTCCAGGGTTCGGGCACCATCATCATCATGGCGTGGGGGAGCGATCGCCCAGCCAGCGTCATCAGCTCCAGGGTGTTGTCGAAGATGCCGGAGTCGCTACCCTCTTTGTTGATCAGCGGCTTGGCGCGATCGAGATCGCCACCAAATAGCTCAGATCCAAACATCGACTGGCGGGCATACATCCAGTTGATGTTGCCGCGCAGGGTGTTGATTTCGCCGTTGTGGGCCACATAGCGGTAGGGGTGCGCCCGCTCCCAACTGGGGAAGGTGTTGGTGCTAAAGCGCGAGTGCACCAGGGCCAGGGCGCTTTCCATCCCCTCATCGGCCAGGTCGGGGAAGTACAGTCCCACCTGTTCTGGCGTCAGCATGCCTTTGTAGACCACCGTGCGGCAGGACAGGCTGGTGGCATACCAGTAGGGGTCGATCCCGGTGGGGTGAATGGCCGAATGGGTGCGCTTGCGAATGATGTATAGCTTGCGCTCAAAGGCCTGGTCGTCGGCCAAATCAGGCGATCGCTGAATAAACACCTGCTGCATGAAAGGCTCGCTGGCCTTGGCTGTATCACCCAGGGAGGCGTTATCGGTGGGCACATCGCGCCAGCCCAGCACCTGTTGCCCTTCCTCTGCGGCAATTTGCTCAAAGACGCGCCGACCTTGCTCGCGGTCTGCCGGGGCGGGTGATGCAAAGAAGAAACCAACGCCGTAGTGCCCTGGCCCCGGTAGGGTAATGCCCTCTGCCGCCGCCACCTTGGTCATAAACTTGTGGGGCATTTGCAGCAAAATGCCCGCCCCGTCGCCGGTGTTGGCCTCGGCTCCCACCGCGCCCCGGTGAGCCAGGTTGACCAGAATTGTCAGCCCCTGCTGCACAATAGTGTGCGACTGAGCGCCCTTCATGTGGACGATGAAGCCAACGCCACAGGCATCGTGTTCGTACTGTGGATGGTAAAGACCTTGAGCTTGGGGCGGTTGAGATAGGGTCATTGATTTATCGAGCAACAGGAAGGAACTCAGACAGGCATAGCTATAGACCGTGCCTAGCTATTCTGCGATGAGCCATGGGGTGTTGACTAGTCCCTTAAGAAAATAATCGGATCAATGCCTTAAGAAGTTTGCGAAATATCACAAAGGTTAGGGCTTTTTGCTCGCCAAGAATTTCTGCTAAATCAAGCACATTTTTAAGAAAAGATAGAGTGAGGCCAGCGGGTTGTCTTGGGCAAGCCAGAACCACTGGCGTTGATGCTGGCAAACTGATTTTCCGTCAAGTCGAGAGGCTGTTTGCAAAGGGATCTGTCGTGTTTAGGTCATCCATCCTCTTGAAAGGGTGTATTCAAGCTCAGAATCTCTCTTGGAAAAGGATATCTAAGGAGAATCCCAGCTTTCTGCTACATAGGGACAGAACCTTTAGATCAATCTCTAAAGCAGATTGCTGTAATGAGATTCAACAATACATCTAAGCGTAATTAAGCCTTATTTTTGCTCAAATATACTGATTGAAGCAGTCGAGGCTGAGTGTTTTGAAATATAGCTGCCCTATCGCGATTCTTGTGTAAGTTAAAAGGCCAACAAATTACGTGCTCTGTTGAATGAGCAGTGACTTCAAAGATCACATATTCCTACAGGCTGTATTGAGTAGAGCGAGTGGTCTGGTTGTTGCGGCTGTGGGTCAAACAAACGCTGTGAACCATGGCCATAGTTTGTCTGATCACCGAGGAATGACAGCCTCATATTGCCGCTTTGAATATTGTGGCGAAGGGACATACTGCGATCGCCTCATAAAGCTGGCCTACCATTAAGCAAAGTTCCCTGCTTCCTTAACCTTTCTAGAGATCTATCCCTGCTTCCTCACAGCTTCCTCTCTAGGCAGTTGAGAGGCTTTTCCCCTGTTTCAAGCTCGCCAGAGGCCTGTATGACAAGACTAAATTCAATACACAATCTTTTGCTAAATGTCAATATATCGCCAGATGGTTGTTTTGTCAGGATTTGCAAGTTTTTTGGCAGTGCTTCAACGCTTCTGACCCCTGATTTTACGTCCTTCTAGCACTTGTCCCCAAAGATAGATGACGGTGTGGAAGTATCTTTCTAAACCATAAGCTTCATGGGAAATTTATTGAACTTTATTAAAACTTTAATTAATCCCTATTTAACCTTACCTACCATGTCTTTAAGTATAAGTTTACCTTTAGATAACCTTTGACCTGCTTTTGCATAGGTTATCTATTGCCATTGCTATTAAGTGTTGCCCCCAACTTAAGGATTCATAGACATGGTGAAGCAAGGTGCATCGCCCCGCCTTACTGCGACTTCGGCTGTCAATACGTTGACCCGTGGGCGCAGCACCCAGCGCCCTCCCGTAAGATCTCCCTTCTTTATTTGTTGCTCAGGGCGGTCTGGTTCTACCCACCTGCGCCTCATGCTGGATCACCACCCTCAGCTATCTTGTGTTGATGAAGTGGGTTACATTACCGAGCTGGTGTCTGATGATGGCGATATGCCTGATGTTGCAACATACCGCCAGTGGCTAGAATCCGATTTCGTTTTTCAATCTTGCTGCGACTTTACTATTGACCCTGATCTAGATTTCTATGAGTTGGTGAACGATTTTCTTTGCCAACAGAAGGATTGCAGCAACAAGCTGGCAGTGGGTGCGATCAGTCATTTTGATTTCATTCGGCTTTTAAAGCTTTGGCCAGATGCACGTTTTATCCACATGGTGCGAGATGGGCGGGATGTTGCTTACTCCTGGATGAAAGAGATAAAACTCTTCGAGAATCCCTGGTTCGCCGCTGAAAAATGGCGTGAGGCAGAGCAAGATTGGGAGCGGTTGACCCAGCATCTTCCTGAGGGGCAGTATCTAGAGATTACCTATGAGGATATGGTCAACGACACGGTAGGTACACTGACAGAAGTTTGTCAGTTTATAGGTGTTGACTACGATGCTCAAATGCTGAACTTTAGTAAAGCAGGAAGCTACTTCACTCTGCCAGACCCAAAGTTCAGTGGTCTATGGCGATCGCATCTCTCTCCTTGGGAGATACAAGTAGTAGAAGCCAACATTTCAGATTTGCTCATTGATAGAGGCTATAGGCTCAGCGAACTGCCCAGGCTGGCGGTTAGCTCTCTAGATCTCAAGCGGTTTAAGCTGGTAGAGAAGGTATTTATGTGGCGGGAACGCATTGGCTTTTTTGGCCTACGCCTATCGGCAGCTGAGTACTTTTCACGTCGTCTTCGTCTACAGGGGTGGCACCGACAGGTAAAGCAAAAGATGCATGCGATTTCGATTCCTGCCTTAAAGCGCTAGCGGCCAACAGGCAAGACTGCCTCCGCGTTTGCCGCGTTCACCCTCATCCCCGGCCCTTCTCAAAAAAGAGAAGAGCCGGGGATTTCTATATTTACAAGGTGCGAGTTCTGTAGTGACCGCAGGCCGATCGCAACAGGACAAAGTTGAACTGGTAGGGCGGGCGCGATCGCCAGGCTCATCTTCGCAGCCACGATGGTGGCATAAAGCTGCACTAACTTCCTCGATTTGGATCCCTATAGCGACGCATCAGAATGGTGGGGAACAACGCGGTGGGGCGGCGGTCTAGGTAGGCGATCGCCCCAAGCAAGCCAATCCGCCGCCTGTAAAGCGATAGAGCTATGTCCAGTTTGCTAAACCCCAGCGTCAGTGCGTGGGCCTTGCTGCGAATAAAGCGTCCTTATTGAAAATCTGTTGCATTAATCCCGGGGCTTGGGTATCTTAGTAACAACAATAGTCAATAGCAAAGCAGCCGATGTCCCCAGGGTATCGCGTTCAGTAAGTCTTAGAAAAATACCTTAATGCTTTCTGGGAAAGGGATCCAGCTCTTTTAAATCTCGGCTGAGCCCAACACCTTAGCGTTTAGTTCAGAGTTAGTTTCAATAAGTTCTGACCCCTGGCGGTCATCACTATGGAGATTCAGTCGAGTTAATATGCACGTTTTAGAGTCAGATTATTTAGGGTCAGGGCAAGACCTGCAAAATACTGCCCCCGCTCAAACCGTGGTTGACTTAGACCGGGTAACCCGCTGGAACGTCTACCGCCGCCTGCAAGAGCTGCACATGGTGTGCACCTGTGGTGGCGATCGCTCCCTCACCGTTGCCATCCACACCCCTGCCGATGCCCTACTGGTTTGGAGCGTAGTGCAGGCTGCTATCCAGCCCAAGCCATTCCTCGCTGACCACCTCAAGCGCTGCTGGCAGCAAAGGAGCCTGACATGAGAACCCTCCACGAGTCCGCCGCTTTAGATGCTGGGGTCGCAGCGCCCACCGGCCAAGTGCTCAAGGGTCAGTACAGCGGGGCCTATCGCTCTGACAAAGGCAAGATTAAAGGACTGCTGCTGCAAGCAGGTGAGGCTAAGTTTACCGTTAAGCTGCCCAAATATTTGCGCCCCATGCTGGTGCGAGAGCTAGCACCGGGTGACTTCGTGCAGGTCTGGGCCTATCCCGAAGACGATCGCTGGCGGGCCATCAATGTTTTGCCTCTGCCCAAGTGTGAGGCGGAGATGCTGCGTCAGCAGTGGGGCGACCTTGCCCCTGTTCCAAAGCTGGCTCAGACCTCGCAGAAGCGCATGTGCATTGAGGTCTGCACTAAGGGCAAATGCTATAAGCAGGGAGCTCGTCAAGTCCATAGCGCCCTGCAAGAGGCCGTGGATCGCGATCCAGCTTTGTCCCACGTTGCTATTAAGGAAACTGGCTGCATGAAAGCCTGCAAGCAAGGACCAAACCTGCGCCTGCCCAATGGCCGAATGCTGCACCGAGTCAGCCCCGCCGAAGCTCTAGCGCAGCTAGACGCAAAACGTTGACCGCTCAGGACTTTGCCCCCAGCGATGAGACCATTGGCTGGTGATTATGACCTTTGTGGTGCTTTCAAGCTGAATTAGCTGAAAGGTTTATCTCGATGCGTAGGTGGTGAGTGTGAGCGATCGTCAGCTGGAGGACAACTACAGCAAAATAACCCTGCCCTCAATAAATGAGCAGCAGGGTTTGCAGAAGGCTCTTCTCAGCCACTACCAGCCCAGCTTGAGGCTGTCTGGAGTGAGGAAGTGCTCTAGATGGTAAGCCCGCTCCTCGGTTTTCAGCAAAATTTGCTCATAGAGGTAGCGAGTAGCGCGATCGCCCAGACTCTCAGCTTGGGCAGCCAGCCGACGAATCAGTTCGATCAGCGACTGCTCAGCTTTCAGATCGTGGTCGATCATGATGCGGCAGCGGTAGGTGTCGTCGTTTTCCATGTCGAAGCAGCACAACTCAGCCAGCTTGCCAAAGCTCAGAGGAGGAATGCCCCCCAGCCCATGCAGGCGCTCACCAACTTCGTGAGCGTGGCCTTGGGCCGCTTCGTAGCTCTCCTCAAAATAGTTGTGGAGCATGTAGTACTCAGCACCTTCCACAACAAAGTGGTGCTTCTGGTACTGCAACGACAGGGCTGTAAAGCTGGCATAGAGCGTCGCCAGTCCATCCACCACCGGCTCTGTGACCGACTTCTCGAGCAGAACGGGGTTGTTTGCAACCTCGCCATAGGTTTGCAGCAGAGTTTCAGTAATAGGCATAAGCATCCCCCTTTTTCAGCAGTGAAAGCAGCCCTAGCCTTTCAGGGTTGCTTACTGAGCCTAGCTCATTTTTTTAAATCCTGCTAATAACTTTGTTTACCTAAAAAAGTATAGAGAAATGCAGAATTCAACCGTTAATATAAATAGCGAAAATGACTTTCAATAGGTTTAATTATTTGTATCGAAACTGATTGGCGATAGGCTGAAACCCCTTGCTGAAAGCCACTTTCAATAAGAGCGCCTAATTCAATCATCCCAGGGCGATCGCCCAAAAACCTGCTTTAGTTATGCCCTTTGTTAGATGTCAACGCTCTGATTTATATGGCCAACCTAACTGCTTTCTTCAATTGTGATGACAGGACGATGGAACAAGATCCAGCTCTGCCTAGTTTAAATCAAGAGCCCGAACTACTCAAAACTGTTCTTAATAAAGAAGGGTTTCGGTTCACTAGCCAGCGGCAAAAAATACTGGATTTGTTTCAGTCAGCAGCTCTGGGTCATCACCTTAATGCTGAAGAAATTCATCAGCAGTTGCTAGACCAGGGAGAAAAAATCAGTTTTTCGACCATCTATAGAGCGCTGCACGTCATGGTCAGGCTAGGGCTGCTGCAAGAGCTAGAGCTGGCCGAGGGCAGAAAGTATTACGAACTCAATACCCCCTTTATGGATCAGCACCACCATTTGGTCTGTGTTCACTGCGGCGACGTGAAAGAATTTGAAGACGCTAAAATGACTCAGGTGGGCAGCAGTGAGAGTGCCTCCCGCGGGTTCTCGCTGCTGAACTGCCAGTTCACGGTGTATGGCATTTGCCCCAGCTGTCAGTCACTTTTGAGCTAGATGCCGGTAGTAGTGCCAGAGCAGGTAGGCGACCGCGCCACGGTAGGGATCGAGAGTCGCTGTAGAGGCCAATAGATCTTTGCGGGTGGGTCGTTGCTCTAGATTTTTTAGCCGCTGATAGCTAATTTGAATGGCCAAATCTGAGGCGGGAAAACTGCTCAACCGCTGGAGGCAAAACAGCAGATAGACTTCCGCCGTCCAAACCCCAATGCCTTTGATCTGGGTCAGCTGTTCGATCGCCTCTGTGTCGGGCAAGGTAGTGAGGGTTTCTAGGCTGAGCTGGCCCGATAAAATGGCGGCCGAAAGGCGCTGACAAGTGGCAACTTTAGCCTGGCTCAGCCCTACCTGTTTGAGGGTGCTGTCTGGAGTGGCGGCGATCGCTTCAGAAGTCAGCTCTATCGTCGCCATCAGCCGCTGAAAAATTGCCTGGGCTGCTCTAGACGACAGCTGCTGTCCCATAATGATGCGCACCAGTGATGGCAACCCAGCAGCCCAGGTGCGAACGGTCAGAGGACCAGCTTCAGCCTCAATGCGCTGAAAGGTAGGATCGCGATCGCACACTACCGCCACCGCCTGTCGCAGCTGAAGACTGGGAGGTGATAGCTCGTCATTCAAGTCCTTTGCTAAATCACGCTTTGGCATGGTGAAAAAACCTCAGGCAAAATCAGTATTGTTGGCTGGTGAGCCACAGCACGATGGGTAGGGTAAACAGACTGAGAAACGTAGAGAGCACGATCGTTCTAGACACCCGAACGCGATCGCCCCCTAGCTCCGTCACCCAAATTAGCGAATTCACCGCCACGGGCATGGCCGCCTGCAAGACGACTACCTGGCGATCGAGCCCCTGCAACCCGAGTCCGGTGCTAAGGCTATAGGCTAGCAGCGGCGATACCAACAGCCGTAGCGCCGATCCCAGCAGCTCGTAGCGCCCAAATGCAAGCTCTGTGCGGGCCAGTTGCACTCCCAGCGTCAACAACGCCACTGGAATTGCTCCTTCTCCCAGCAGCACCATACCCCGCTCGATCGGCAGGGGAACAGTGCCCTGAGCGGCATGTAGGCCGATACCGGCGATCGCTGCCCAAGACACCGGCAAACGTAGGGTGACATCTATCCCCGCCCGCAACCCTGCCTGCTTCAGCACAATGGGGAAGACGGTGGCCGTCATTACACTAGAGCCCACTAGATAAACCACTCCCCGCTCTAGCCCCGCTTCGCCCAGAGCAAACAGAATGAAGGGCAGTCCCAAATTGCCCACATTGGAGAACAGCGTGGTGGCAATTAGGCTCTTTTGCTCGTCAAGCGAAAAGTCGAGGCGGTGAGCCAGCCCCACTGCTAGTACGTAGAGCAGAGCTGTATTTAGCAGAAAGGTGGCGACGATCGCGATCGCGCTCCCTAGGGCCAGCGTGGTTTGGGCAAGGCTGGTCAGCACCAGCGCCGGCAGCAGAGCGTAAATGTTTATCCGCGCCAGAGTTTGCATGTCTAGCTCAAAGCTGCGCCCCACTCCAAACCCCACCAGAGCCACCAGGGCAATGGGCAGCATCGCCGAAATCAAAATTTCCATAGATGCCCAGCTACCTTCGCGTCACTGCCTATGCCATAGTGACTGTTTCCAGGGTGCTATGCGGCGACTTTTCTTCACCCAGCGCAATTGCATAGAGTTTCAGCTAACTCAATGCCATCACGCCCCAATGCCATCCCCACTCCCAAACAGAGATTGTCTAAGCATAGGATCTAGGGGAAAAAGCTGTCATCGAGTACCTGTTCCCAGGTATAACCACACCTAGTAGGGAACTGGTTCAGAGGTAAGTCAGTTTCGATCGCAGCTTCTTTGCGCGCGGTCTGGTACGTTTTCTCTAACCACTCCGGGTTCAAAATCCGCTTCAGGCTGGGGGTGTCGTCTAAATAGGTTTGAATGTTAAGACGCTCCCGCCGAATTGTTTTGGACCAACTCGGTGAACGCCGCTCGGGTTGATATTGCCACTTGAGCAAATGCTGTAAAATTAGCCGAATAGAGCTGATTAGGCGATCGCGCTGACGCCGTCCCAAATCTTCTACCTCGTCAATCAGGTGTTTTAGGTCAATCTGGTCGAATTGACCCTGTTGTAGTAGGTCGACCATAGCTTCTGACCAAAGGGCAATGTCGCGCTCGTAGAGAGTCGCCAGGTCTAGCCGAGACAGATTTAGCGCCATAGCCTTCCCACCGCAATGGAGGTTTAACCTAGTCTACTTAGTTTCTACTGAGATATAGCCGCACCAGCGCGTAGATGTTCACCCAGGCCAGGGTTTGCATATTGAGCTCAATGGTTCTAAAACTGCCGGCTCCACTCCTTCGGCCAGCGCTCCACCACTACCTTAGTTTGCGTGAAAAATTCCATTGCGTGTGCCCCCTGGCCGTGGAGATCACCAAAGAAGCTGTCTTTCCAGCCGCTAAAGGGGAAGAAGGCCATCGGTGCCGCCACGCCGATATTGATGCCGATGTTGCCAGCGGTGGCTGCGTAGCGAAACTGGCGGGCGGCGGCACCGCTGTTGGTGAACAGGCAGGCCATGTTGCCCCAGGGGCTGCGGTTCACCAGGTCGATCGCCGCCTCAATGGTGTCCACTTCCATTAACCCCAGTACGGGGCCAAAGATTTCCGTATGGGCAATTTCTCCGGTGGGAGGTACCCCCTGCAACACCGTGGGTTTGACGAAGTGGCCTGCTTCTAGGTCGGGAATTTGGACGCTGCGACCATCTACTAAAACGGTCGCCCCCTCCTCGGCACCGGTTTGAATCAGGCCCTCGATGCGCTGCCGGCTTTGGGCCGTAATCACTGGCCCCATCTGCACCGCGGGGTCAAGGCCATTGCCAACCGTGCGGGTGGCAGCAGTGTGGGCGATCGCATCCGTAAACCACTCAGTCGCTTCTCCCACCGTCACCGCCAGGGATGCCGCTAGGCAGCGCTGACCGGCACAGCCAAAGGCGCTATCGGCCACAATTCGCGTCGTCATATCGCGATCGGCATCGGGCAGCACAATCACCGGATTTTTGGCCCCGCCCTGGCACTGCACCCGCTTGCCGTGGGCTGCCGCTTGGGCATAGATATACTTGGCGACAGGAGACGAGCCGACAAAGCTGATCGCCCGAACAGTGGGGTGTTCCAGAATCGCATCCACCGTTTCTTTGGCCCCATTCACCAAGTTCACCACGCCGGGGGGAAAACCAGCCTGATCTAGCAGCTCGAAGATGCGCTGCATGGTCAGGGGTACTTTTTCGGAAGGTTTCACGATGTATGTGTTGCCGCAGGCCAGAGCGTAGGGCATGAACCAGAAGGGAATCATGGCAGGAAAATTGAAGGGGGCGATCGCCGCCGCCACCCCCAACGGTTGCCGAATCATAAACTCATCAATGCCGCTGGCAATATCCTCTAGCACCGTGCCCTGCATCATCATGGGAATGCCGCAAGCCACCTCCACGTTCTCGATCGCCCGCTGCAGCTCTCCTTTCGACTCGGCCACGGTTTTGCCGCACTCCTGGGTGATAGTTTGGGCCAGCTCCTCTAGGTGCGTTTCCAGCAAGCCTTTCAGCTTAAACAGGTACTGCACCCGCTGGGGCGGGGGAACTCGACGCCAATCCTCAAACGCCGTTGCCGCTGCCTGGGCAGCCTGATCAACCTCATGCTTAGGAGAAACGGGAACCTGGCCCAGCACCTCCCCCGTAGCTGGGTTATCTACCGAGAGCACATCCCCAGCCGCAGACGCTACCCACTGGCCGTTGATGTAGTTTTTCAGAATCCCCGATCGCGTCATGTTTGTGCTGTGATTACTGCTTACCAAGCATGATAGGCGCTGCTTTACCAATAGATTCCCGCCCGTGCAATAGGCTTCGTTATACCTGCACGAACGGGAATCAAATGGCCCATCCTACAACGGGGCTTATTTGACGCGGCTGGTTTCTATACGCCCACCTTCTCCTTTGCTAAAAACTTCTCTAGCTCAGTCAGGGCATCGGCATCTACTTTGGTTTGCATGGGGCAGAACTTGGGACCGCACATGGAGCAAAACTCGGCGGTTTTGTAGATGTCGGCGGGCAAGGTTTCGTCGTGGTATTCCTTAGCGCGTTCGGGATCCAGTGACAGCTCGAACTGTTTATTCCAGTCAAAGTTGTAGCGGGCGTGGGACATGGCATCGTCGCGATCGCGTGCACCAGGTCGATGCCGAGCAATATCTGCCGCATGAGCCGCAATCTTGTAGGCAATTAACCCCGCCCGCACGTCCTCAGCATTGGGCAGGCCCAGGTGCTCCTTCGGCGTCACGTAGCAGAGCATCGCTGCCCCGCTCCAGCCCGCTAGCGCTGCGCCAATGGCTGAGCTGATGTGGTCGTAGCCTGCGGCAATGTCGGTGACCAGGGGACCAAGCACGTAGAAGGGGGCTTCGGAGCACTCTTCCATCTGCTTTTTGACGTTGTAGTCGATCTGATCCATCGGCACATGGCCGGGGCCTTCAACCATCACTTGCACGTCGTGCTCCCAGGCTTGGCGGGTGAGCTGGCCCAGGGTTTTGAGTTCGGCCATTTGGGCGGCATCGGTGGCGTCGTGCAGGCAGCCGGGGCGGAGGGAATCGCCCAAACTGAAGGACACGTCATAGCGCTTAAAGATTTCGATGATGTCGTTGAAGTGAGTATAGAGAGGGTTTTGTTTGTGGTGGTGCAGCATCCAGCGGGCCAAGATGCCGCCGCCGCGCGAGACAATGCCGGTAATGCGATCGCGCACCAAGGGCAAATGCTCAATCAAAATCCCGGCATGGATGGTCTGGTAATCGACCCCCTGCTGAGCGTGCTTCTCGATGATGTGCAAAAAGTCATCGGCGGTGAGGTTTTCGATGTTGCCGTGAACGCTTTCCAGCGCCTGATACACCGGCACCGTACCAATCGGGATGGTCGAGGCATTGATAATGGCGGTGCGAATGGCATCGAGATCGCCGCCCCCAGTAGACAAATCCATCAAAGTGTCGGCGCCGTACTTCACCGCCAGGTGCAGCTTGGCCACTTCTTCGTTGATATCTGACGAGTTGGGCGACGCGCCGATGTTGGCATTCACCTTGCACTTCGAGGCAATGCCAATCGCCATTGGCTCCAGGTTGGGGTGGTTAATGTTGGCGGGGATGATCATGCGGCCCCGCGCTACCTCATCGCGGATCAGGTCGGCAGGCAGGTTCTCCCGCTTTGCCACGTAGGCCATTTCCTCGGTGATGATGCCTTGACGGGCGTAGTGCATCTGCGACACGTTGGCGTGGCCCTGGCGCTTAGCGATCCATTCAGTTCTCATGCTTTACCTCTGGTGTGGCGCTAGAGGGCTGGCCTGGTGGATCACGTCGGACAAGTGAGGATGGGTAAGGCCGAAAAGGGTGGAGCAATCGCAGGTAAAACTCAGCAATCTGCTGAATCTTCACCCAATGCCCTGGCATAGCGCCAGAACGCCAATTTACCCGTCGTTTCGGCTGGTAACCGCAAGCAACGCTTTCCTCCGCTGGTATCAACCAGGTCAGGTTCTGAGGGTATGATCTCAGTCCGATGCGATCGGACACCCCTAGCTTGCTGGCATCGTACCACTGATATAGCCATCGCCAGAACGGTTAGAACATTTCATAAACTTCTAAGGCGATGGCTATACGCCGTTGTGCTGCCCCAGTTCTCGGCAGTGGCTAGGATCAGTATTCTAAGCGCAATGGCCATCACTACATCGGGGGCAACGCGAGTTAGTTACGGTTCCTCACAGACAGAGCGCGCCGACGCCCTAGGGTCAGGACAAAGAGAGCAGACAAAAAACCGTTAGCCATAAATACTCCTACCGACAGGTAAAGCGTTAACTAACCTAGTTCTTCAGTCAGAGGAAGCGGCACCACGTAGTTCTTAGGATGCACTTAGCGTTACCGCCGATTTTTTCTACAAGAGTGGCGACGCTATCAGCTGAGGCCATGAAGCCTCTCTGAGCATAGAGCGCAAGAAGGATAGACAAGCCAGCTATTACAAGCAGTAACAAGTCGAGTTACCCAATCTAGATAGTTAGGAGCAGTATAGCTATCGCTTTTATTTACTAGTGATAAATACTGCTGCTCTTACGGAAATTTTTGCCGGGAAAAATCTCGCACGGAGTATCTTAAAAATGAACAACATGAACAGTGAACAAAAATGTGCATTAGCACTGGGAATCATCTTTACCTTTTTAGGGATTGCTGGTTTCATTCCCGCTCTGATCAACCTGCCTGGCGGAGGAATGGGAGCTAGCGTACCGGTAGACACAAGCGCAATTCCAGTTAGCGGTGGGCCTACTTACATAGCTGCTTACCTAAGGGGTTTTGGCTATTTGTTTGGTCTCTTTCCGACCAACCTGCTTCACAACATGGTGCACTTAGCCATTGGTGGCTTTGGTCTGTTTTCGGCTACGGGTAAAGAAGGGGCATTTAGGTACAATCGATTCTTTGCCATTAGCTATTTGCTGCTTGCCATTATGGGCTTGATACCGCTCTCAAATACTCTCTTTGGTATCATGCCAATCTTTGGCAACAACGTTTGGTTCAATGCGGTAACTGGCGCGATCGCGGCTTACTTCGCCTTCGTCTGGCATCCTAGCCATCCCGAATCAACCGCTCCTTCTACCCAATAGTCATCTAACAGCTCTACCATCAGCTGGTGCTACAAAATCAGGAATCCCGTAGGGGCGTAGGGGCATAGCAGGCTATGCTCCTACGCCCCTGCAAATTGTGGGTATTCATTCTGGATTTGGTCTGAGAACCTGTAGCAGTGGATCACTCGTCCGGCGCTATGTATTTGTCAAACTATCAGCCGGTAGCGTATTGCTCTCTCCGTAGGGGCGAATGTCGCGGCTGAGAATGCCGAAGTCGAAGGCCTCCGTCTTGCCGCCCTGAGCCTTGAGCTGAATCCACAGCAGGCAGATCAGCGTTGACACCACTATCGGGGCGGCAAAGCTGACCAGCAGATCGCCCGCGAAGGGCAGACCGTTCCAGGGGCTAAAGTCGGGCTTGGGGAAGAACAGAGCACCGGTGGCGATCGCCAACACCGCACTCCAAAATGCCATCGTCCCCGTCAAGCGCCGCGAATAGAGGCCAAACAGCACTGGAAAGACCGCTCCAGCACAAATTAAGTCGGCTAGCAAAAACAGGTACAGCACGTTGTACCCCTGAGAGGCAATCAGAATGGCGGGAATGCCGATTAGCACGGTTAGAATGCGCGAGGCCCGCAAGATGCCCGCTGTGGGCGTGGTCGGCATCAGCCGCACTAGGTCAAGGGTAAAAACACTCGCAATGCCGTTCAGTAGCGCACTGAGGGTACTCATCACTAGGGCTAGCACCAGCAGCAAAATGCCTATGCCCACCCAGGTAGGCAGCTCCAAAGCCTGGATCAGCGAGAAAAAGGCGCGATCGTCGTTGAAGCCAAAGTGCATAGCTAAAATGCCCAGCATCCCTGCGAGCAACAGCATGGGCCAAATGACTAGAGACGACCCTAAAAAAGACCGTCGCACAACCGTATTGGTTTTGCAGGCATAGACTCGTTGCCAGTTGCCCTGGTTAAACATTTCGGCGGCAATCACGGCGATCACCAGAGTGGCTCCAAACTTGATGCCGGGGCCGTTACTTAGGCTCAGCAGTTCTGGCGCAGACTGGGTTACAGGGGCGATCGCATTTCCCCAACCTCCCAAAGCAACGACCGCTACGCCAAAGCTGAGCAGCAGCAGCGGCACAATCACCACAAACTGAAGGGCATCGGTAAAGATAGACGCCTCTAGCCCGCCGACAACGGTGTAGATAAAGACGCCGGTAATCACGAGCAGGGCTGTCAGCCAGAGGGGTACCCCAGCCATCAGCTCGACCGCTTTGGCGATCGCCGTCAGCTCCGCCGCCAGGTAAATGAACATGTAAAACACCCCAATGCCCAGGGTTAGCAAGTACATGGCCTGGCCAAAGCGGTGAAGCACATATTCATTCAGCGAGTGACCGTTGGGCATCAAAAACCGCATGCGGGTGCCCAAAAATGCCAGCATTGCCGCCGGAGTAGCCTGCCCAATGCAGTAGCCCACAATGCCCGCGATGCCGCTGGTGGCTCCCACCTCGGGTGGGCTAAATAAAATCCAAGCGCCTACGGCCGAGGCGACGATGGTTGCTAAGGCCATGCCGGTGCCCACCCGGTTGCGGCTCACCATGTAATCTTCCAGGGTGATGGTGTGGCGGCTGGCTTGCAACAAACCCAGCAGGGTAAAGCTGGCCACGGTTACTAAGATGACAGCGATCGCTGTGGCACCAATGGTCATAGAAACGCACCTCCCAAACAACGGTGTGGCGCTAGAGGACGTTCCTGGGCGAGTCGTTGGGCGGGTGAGGACGCGTAAAGTCGAACGCTACGGAGCTACAGCCAGTGAGCATCAGTTTCATGCTGATGCTTCACTAATTGTTCTAGAAATCCTTCTAGAACTGCCTATAGGCTCGTCGTTTCGGTACGTGACCTCAAGCAACGCTTTCCTCCGCTGGTATCAACCAGGTCAGGTTCTGAGGGTATGATCTCAGTCCGATGCGATCGGACACCCCTAGCTTGATAGCATCCTACCACTGGTGTTTGCAGCAAGCGCAAATGGGTTACAGTTCCGCAACGCACCGCTGTCTATGAAAAAGTTTTTTCCTAGAAGCACTGTCTTCAGCTTGTTCTAACCACAGTGGCGGTGGCTATAGATGAAGTCTGTCTCTAGCCCCTTTTGAAAAGGCTACAGTGCGCATCGCTGACCGCAAAAAACTGGGGAATTTAACTCACCTCATAGTCCTACATCTGCTTTAAGTGGTGCAGGCTAAATAGCTGATTCTCATCGGTCCACACCTGTACCGGCTGAAAACCCGCTTCCATCGCCAAGAGCTGGAACTCATCTACCGTGTACTTATAGGAGTGCTCAGTGCGTAGGGTTTCGCCCGGTTGGAAGGAAATCTCGGCATTGCCTAGGCGCACGGTTTGGTCGCAGAGGCTGGCGATCGCCATCTCAATCCGTCCCTGGGCCTCGTTGTAGTGCGCCCGATACTCAAATTGAGTCAGGTCAAAGTCGGCCCCCAGTTCTCGGTTGATCCTTTCCAACACATTCAGGGCAAAGGCTGCCGAAACTCCTTGGGCATCGTCGTAGGCAGGTTCGAGGATAGCGGCAGATTTTTTTAGATCCACGCCAACGATCAAGTCGCCCAGCACCGCCACGGTTTTAAGGAAAGTGATCACCTCGGCAGGCTCCAGATTGCCAATGGAAGAACCGGGAAAAAAGCCGATGGTGGGGCGGTTCTGTAGCTCAGGAATGGCGGCGATGGGCAAGGGTTGGGTGTAGTCAGCACAGACGGCGATCGCATCCAACTTGTTGAAATCCTGCATTAGCGCCGCGCAGGCCTCCTGCAAATGCTGCCGTGAGATATCTACTCCCACATAGGTGGTCACCTGGGGGGCAGCATTCAGCAAAATGCGAATTTTCTGGCTGCTGCCGCTGCCCAATTCAACCAAGACGCGGTGGTCTAGAGCCGCCGCAATAGCCGCTGCATGGGTGCGCAAAATGGCCATCTCGGTGCGCGTCAGGTAATACTCCGGCAGCTGGCAGATAGCATCAAACAGCTCCGACCCCCGCTTGTCATAAAGAAACTTAGGAGAAAGGGTCTTCTGCGGCTGGCTCAAACCCCGCAGCACTGCGCTGCGAAAGTCTTCCACTGGTGGGTGAAAGTCGTAAAGCTTGACGGGAGAGGGCTTGGTTTGGGAGGTGGGGGGCATGGGGATGTGGGGGAGTAGGGGAGTGGGAGGGTGGATGAGTGGATGAGTGGGAGGGTGGACGAGTGGGAGGGTGCTGGCTTGAAATTTACCCATCCACCCATCCACCCATCTACCCATCTACCCATCTACTCCCTTCGCTAGCCGCAGGCCGCTAAACTGCCACCGGGCGCTGGGCGGAAAGAAATTGCGGTAGCTGGGGCGAATGTGGCCGGGCGGAGTGACGCAGGAGCCGCCGCGCAGCACCATTTGGTTGCACATAAACTTGCCGTTGTATTCTCCCACGGCACCGGGAGCGGGGCGAAAACGGGGGTAAGGCAGATAGGCGCTCTGGGTCCATTCCCAAACATCGCCGTAGAGCTGCTGAAGGTTTTGAGATTCAGATGCGGGTTGAGGGTGCAGATGGTTGGCAGCGAGGAGGTTGCCCTGGATGGGCATTTGGGCGGCGGCCACTTCCCACTCGGCTTCGGTAGGGAGGCGATCGCCCCGCCACTGGGCAAAGGCATCGGCCTCGAAGTAGCTGAGGTGGCATACGGGTGCTGCTGGGTTCACGGGCTGCATGCCGCCCAGCGTAAACACCCACCATTCACCGTCGCGCTGCTCCCAGTACAGAGGCGCCTGCCAGCCTTCGCTCTGCACTATGCCCCAGCCCTCGGCTAGCCAATGGGCAGCGGTCTGATAGCCCTTGTCAGCAATAAACTCTAGATATTCGCCGTTGGTGATCAGACGGTTGGTCAAAGCAAAGTCTTGGAGATAGACCCGATGGGCTGGGCCTTCGTTGTCAAAGGCAAACCCAGAAGCTTGATGGCCAAGGTCATAGAGGCCGCCGGGAAAATCTACGAACGTCAGCAGTGGTGAGGATTTGGCTTGTCCCAGGGCAACATCTGAACGGTAGGCAGGGCGCAGGGGATTGATCGCCAGATTGTATTTGAGGTCGGTAAGGATGAGTTCCTGGTGCTGCTGCTCGTGGTGCAGGCCAAGATTGGTCAGTTCTGCCACGGCGAGATGGTCGGCGCGATCGCGCAGCAACCTCTCCATCGCCGCATCCACATGGGCGCGATATTCGTAGACCTCTTTCACCGTAGGGCGCGATAGCAGACCACGCTGGGGTCGAGGATGGCGATCGCCCACCGCCTCATAGTAGGAGTTAAACAAATAGCCATAGCCGGGGTGAAATTCTCGGTAGCCGTCGAGGTGGGGGCGCAGTAGAAAGGTCTCAAAAAACCAGGAGGTGTGGGCCAGATGCCACTTCGGAGGGCTGACATCGGCCATGCTCTGTACGCCATAGTCTTCAATCTCAAGCGGTTGACAGAGGGTCTCGCTGAGGCGGCGCACGGCCCTATATTGAGCCACCAGATCAGCGGCGACCAAGGAGACCTCTAAAGGTGGTGCAAAAGGTGAAGAAAGCGTCATTTTGGGGCTTTTGGAGATATTGCTGGCAATTGTGACAGATAGAACTAACTACAAAATGATGACTACCTTAAATTGTCTAAGACCTTCCTGAGAATATTCCAGCTCTATCCTCATCCCCAAACCATGCGCTACCGAACAGTTGATCTCAGTAACCTGGGCTAGGATTCTCAGTCAGATGGAATACCCGTGGAAGGTCTTGCTTCAGCTTGAACCCTAGGGTTGACCCAGACATCTATCTATGGAGAAACATCCCGTGGCCGTTTCAGGGCAAAACCTCTCCACTAGTGGTACGGTTCTGCCTACCCAGCAATAAAACCTAGCCTGTTAACTTAGTTACATGGGTTTCAGGAATGACTGAGCGACTCCATGTAGATGTCAATAGTGATGTAGACAACAAAACGTTAGGGTTCTAATCCCAATGGGGAACAATAACCCTATCCAGCTCAATTCGATAAACCCAGGCCGCACGCACACTGCTAGCCAAGCGAGGTATCTCCTGTGAGCAATTCTTCCGGTAAAGCCCAAGACCTTTTTAACGGCTTCAAAAACTCCTCTGAGCATCCCAACTCCCTCATGCAGTACGTTCATGGCATGAGCCCTGAGACGATTGCCCAGCTCTCCAATCCTGCTTCTACCGAAGTGCAGCAGATGATGGAACACAACATTATCGGCTTGCTCGGTGGGCTGCCCTCTCAGCACTTCGACGTAGAAATCACCACCAACCGCGAAAACCTGGGTCGCCTGCTGGCCTCTGCTATGATGAGCGGGTATTTTCTGCGGGGTGCCGAACAGCGCATGGCCTTCGAGGACTCGCTGATGTCGGCCGAATCTGCCCCTGAGATTGAGTGAGCCCTAGTCAACCATCGGTCCCTGCGGATCAACCAAGTTTCAATTCCTCCTTTGGCCGTCGCCGTTCTACCGCGCGTGACACTGAGGGTTCTTACACAACGAGCACAAGGAGGGTTCTAAACCCTCTTTCCCGCAATCCGGCCCTGGCAACTCTGCCCTGGCCGGATTTTCCTGTTGAGGCGTTGCGAGCAGAGCTGCTGGCCTGGTATGCCGACTGTGGCCGTACCCTGCCCTGGCGCAATATTGACAACCCCTACGCCATTTGGATCTCGGAGATCATGCTCCAGCAGACCCAGGTGAAGACGGTGCTGCCCTACTACCAGCGCTGGCTAGAGCAGTTCCCCACCGTGGAGGCGCTGGCCGCCGCTGATCAGCAAACGGTGCTCAAAGCCTGGGAAGGGTTGGGCTACTACGCCCGTGCCCGCAACCTGCATCAGGCCGCCCAACGGATTGCCACAGAGCACAAGGGTAAAATTCCCCAAGATTTTGACACTATCACCACGCTCCCTGGCATTGGCAAAACCACGGCGGGGGGCATTCTCAGCTCGGCTTTTAACCTGCCCCACGCCATTCTCGACGGCAATGTGAAGCGCGTGCTGGCCCGGCTGGTGGCGCTGCCGCTGCCCCCAGCCAGGGCGTTGAAGGATCTTTGGGTGCTTTCGGAGCATCTGCTGGATCCTAGGAACCCGCGTGACTTTAATCAGGCGTTGATGGATCTGGGCGCGACTCTGTGTACGCGGCGCAATCCTCAGTGCGATCGCTGCCCCTGGCAGGCCCATTGCTGTGCCTATAATCGCAATATTCAATCGGAGCTGCCCATGTCAGAAACCAAAGGCCCCCTGCCCCACAAGCAAATCGGCGTCGCTGTGATTTGGAATGAGCAAGACCAAATTCTGATCGATCGCCGCAAGCAGGAGGGGCTACTGGGCGGGCTGTGGGAGTTTCCCGGCGGCAAAATCGAGCCCGGCGAGACAGTTGAGGACTGTATTGCGCGGGAAATTCAGGAAGAACTGGGGATTGAGATTGCGGTGGGCGATCGCCTCTGCACTGTCACCCACGCCTATTCGCACTTCAAAGTGACTCTCAACGTGCACCACTGCAGCCATCTGAGCGGCGACCCCCAGCCCATCGAGTGCGACGAGGTGCGCTGGGTCACCCTAGACACCATTGAGGAATTTCCCTTCCCTAAGGCCAATATCCACATCATCAATGCCCTACGGGCCTACGCAGTGGGCCAAACACCCGTGGATGTGGTTGAAACTGAGCCTTTAACGTAAATAAACCGCCATAGTTTACAGACATCGCCCTTTTCCTCGGGTTTGATAGAAAAGGTTGTTTGGAGCGCTGCGTAGCTATGGGTACTGGGAATCGAGGGCTGGGTTGGGACAAGCGGGCGCAATGGTCGAGGGTTCTGCCTGTAGGGCAACGGCTAACCTTGGGTTTGATCGGCTCAACGCTGGCTATTAGCACCATGCCATCGCTAACTATCCACGCTGCCGAAACTGAAAGTTGGCACCACTTGCCCAACAACACTGCTCTGGTGATGCTGATTGACACCACCACTGACACCTGGGGTCAGCTCAGTCAGTACCAACTCTTCAAGCTGTTGAATGAAGAACAGGGACTGACCCCAGCCCTACCGGGGTTGCCCTACTTGCCCTACGGGATTGACTTTGCCAGCGAGGTAGCCCCGTGGATCGGCGACACTGCCGTGGTGGCTCTGCTGCCGGTGCAGCCTGGGGAGACAGCAACTATTGCTGAAGCCTCAATTATGGTGGCCCCGATCGCTAACGCTGAGGCCTTTACCACCTTTCGCGATACCTTATTTGAGCTGCAGGGGGATGCCCCAGAGATCACCTCTGCTTTAGGCACTGAGGTCTACTTTTGGCCCACCCCCGAGTTTGAAGATTGGTCTGAGCCAGCCATTCCAGAAGCCTGTGACTCCGCCGAGGTCGATGCCGGTGCTTGCACTTGGGACGATGAAGCGGATCTAGAAGTCATAGACGAGAGCAGCTCTGAAGCTGAGGACGCTGAGATTGTGCCCCTGAAGGCCCATTCCGCCCAAATGCAAATTCTACGTTTCAACGGAGCCGTAGGGCTTCCCCTCACTGTTAGCCCCTTCCACGAGGAGGAGGAATCCCTTGAAGTTGAGGTGCCTGTGCCTTTGCCAGAGTTTGGCCCTAGCGGCCTAGCCGTAGCTTTTTTGCCCGACACCCTGATCACGGCAGAAAACCCCGCCGCCATTGAGCAATACCGGCGCCTGCGCCAGAGTGAAGGCCAGTCCCTCGCCGATAGCCAGGAATTTCAGCGCACCTTATCCAATCGACAGCGCACCCAAGCTCTCTTTGCCGTCTACGGCAACGCCCTCGAGTTGTTGAACTACGACCTCTCGGCAACCACCCTACCCGCCGCCGAACTGCCGCTGCCTTTCCCTACGCCCCCCACCAGCCTGGATGACGAGACGCTACAAACCCTGCGATCGCTCAACTTTGGCGGCACCCTAGAGGCCCTGGTGTACCCCATGTCGACCGGCATGCAGTTTCGGGGCCGCTACTACTACGATGCGGTGCCTTTTACCTTTGGCCTCACCCCCACGGTGGCCAACGCCGACAGCCCCTTAGAGCTGCTGCCCGCCTCGACATTTGTGGTCATGAGTGGCCGCAACATTGCCGGCTTTTGGCGCACTGTAGCCAGCATCTTAGACCAAGCCAGCGACTTTACCCGCGACGGATTAGCCACGGTGCGCGCTGGGTTCACCCTCTTCACCGGGCTCGATCTCGACGACGATGTCTTTGGCTGGATGGACGGTGAATATGCGATCGCCGCTTTCCCCACTGAGGGTGGCCCCTTGCAGTACGCGGGGCTGGGGCTGCTATTGCAGACCAGCGATCGCTCCACCGCCGATCGTACTCTGGCCGCAGTGGATGACCTGCTGCCCAGCGTTGGCCTGGCCGTCAACCCCAGAATCGTCAACCAGCAGCCTGCCACCAGCTGGGAGCTATTTTCTAGCTTGAGCGGTGACTACGTGCCCGACCTCAGCGTGGGCAGCCACGGCTGGGTCACCGCCGACACCCTGGCTATTACCTCTGGCGCAGTACTCATGGCCAGTGTTTTGGCCCCCTCGCCCCACGACCCCCTCGCCGACTTTTTCTTGTTTGACGAGGCGACGGCGACCTTTCCCACTCCCAACGAGGGCTACTTTTATCTGAATGTGGGCGCTACCCTAGCCCTGGCTTACGAGGTATTTGGCTTCCACGACGACCCCAGCTTCGATGTCGCCAAACCCTACCTCGGCAGCCTGCGCAGCCTCAGCGCCACCACCGCCCTCACCCCCAACCACATGGAGCTTCAGGGCCAGCTCGGCCTCGCCCCCGCAAAGATTAGGAGGTAATACCGCCGTTGACCCGCGCAACTATGGCCACCCAAGCTCAGCACTCTAGTAGACGCCACTGACTTGTTTGATCTTCAACACCGCCAAAACGGCATTTACGTGAAAGACAAGCGTGAGGCTAAAGGAGCTAGACCTCAGACCCCGATAGAATAGGTGCTATGCAAGGGTCACTACTATGACAGAGCCAGTGCTTCAAGCTAGGCGCATTCTCAAAACTCGGGTGGATGCTACCAGCTATAGAGATGCCTGCGATCGCATTCAAACCTGGGCCACTACCGGGCGATCGTGCTACGTGGTCGCCGCCAACGTTCATGTGGTGATGACTGCCTACTGGGACTCGCAGTACCAAAGCATTCTCGAAGACGCGGCACTGGTCACTTCCGACGGCATGCCCCTGGTGATGGGGCTGCGGCTGCTGGGGATACCTGGCCAGAGTCGCGTTTACGGACCGGATTTGATGCTGGCCTGGTGCGATCGCGCCGCCCAGCTGGGCTTGCCCATCTACCTTTACGGCGGCACCGTCCCCATGCTGGAGAAGATGGCAGATTACCTCCAGCAGCAATTCCCCGGCCTGCCCATTGCGGGCACCCATGCTCCACCCTTTCGCCCGCTCTCAACCGAAGAAGCCGCTGCCGATGTAGCGCGCATAAACCAATCGGGGGCGAGGGTCGTTTTTGTCGGCCTAGGCTGCCCTAAGCAAGAGCAGTGGATGCACCTCCACCAGGGCCAGGTCAACGCTGTAATGATCGGCGTTGGCGCGGCTTTTAGCTTCTTTAGCGGCGATGTCTCCCAAGCCCCTCGATGGATGATGCGCTTGGGGCTAGAGTGGCTCTACCGCTTTGGCCAAGAGCCTCGCCGTCTGTGGCAGCGCTATCTGGTGAATAACCCTATGTTTGTGCTGCTGTTTGGAGCGCAGGTGGTTAGGTATCGGCTGCGGGGAGGGCGCGGCAGGGAAACGGGTACAGGGTTTAAGGTTTAGGGTTCACGGCTTGTGTACATCTCGAGGGTTTAGGGTTTACGGCTGGTGTGCCCCCTTAAACCCTAAACCTTGCACCTAAAACCCCTGCCCCAATGATGGATTCTCAGCACAATTGCGGAATACTAGGGCAACCTCATCCCTATGCGTCTGCCCCCTGCTATGGATTGTCATCGTGCTGTCCCCGCCGTAATGAGACAGCGGCCCCGCCACCATCAAGATATTCGCGCCCCTCGAGGGCTTAGATTTCAGCTACGCGATGCCTTCGCTGGGTCGGGGCGGCGTGGGCTGGTGTTGCTGGCTACGGATATTCTTTCCCTGGGGCTGTCGTGGCACATTGCGCGATCGCTCAACCAATTTTTTTCGCCCATTCCGGCCCAGCTCGTATGGTGGACTTGGCTGGGGCTGCCCAGCCCATTTTGGGTGCTGGTGGCCTGCGCTGTGGGGCTGTTTGCCTACGGCGGGCTCTACGACACCAAGTCTCAAGGGCAAAAGCACCTGCGGGCGGGCAAGCTGCTCAGCCTGGTGTACCTGAGTGCGCTGGTGGTGATGTACTTCTACGACCCCAAGCTAGATTTGCCGCGATCACTGTTTTTCTCGGCCTGGCTCAGCGGGGTAGGGCTGGTGGTAGCACTACGGCTGGTGGCAACGCTGCTGCTGCGCCCTCTCACTCGGGCTAAGGTGCCTTCCTCAGTCTTTCTAATTGCCCCGGCCCCGCGACTCAAGCGCCTGGCTGATGTGCTTTCTCAGCGAGCCCAAGTGCCGGTAATTGGGGCAGCCCTGTCCACCACCGCCAACTCGGCTACCACCTACCAAGCGATTTTGGCCTCCGGGGCCACCCTGGTGCTAGCCGAAAGCATTCCCTCTGCCGACTTGGCCTCTGAGCTGTACTGGAAGCTGCGGCGAGCGGGCATCGCTATGCAGCTGCTTCCCACCAGCCGCGACATGCTCTACCGCCGGGGCACCCCCGAAACTGTGGCTGGCCTGCCCACCCTACGCCTCGACGCTCCCCTAATGGGCGGCTGGGACTACCGCCTCAAGCGTTGGATGGACTACCTAGGAGCGGGCCTGGGCGTGATTGCCTTGGGGCCAGTGCTGCTAGGCATCGCTCTAGCCATTCGCCTCGACTCAGCCGGGCCGATATTCTTCCGCCAGGAGCGGGTAGGCCTGCACGGCAACATCTTCCAGGTGTGGAAGTTTCGCACCATGGTAGTCGATGCGCCTCGACTTCAGGCCGAGCTAGAGCAGCACAACGAATCGGCGGATGGGGTGCTCTTTAAGGTTAAGCACGACCCGCGCATTACTCGGGTCGGTCGCTTGCTGCGCCGCACCAGTCTCGATGAGCTGCCCCAATTGTTTAATGTGCTCTGCGGCCAGATGAGCCTGGTAGGACCGCGCCCGCTGCCGGTGCGCGATGTGGCTAAGTTCGACGGCTGGCACAACATTCGTCACCAGGTGCTGCCGGGGGTGACGGGGCTATGGCAAATTTCGGGCCGTTCTGACATTGACACCTTTGATGATGTGGCCCGCCTCGACCTGCACTACATCGACAACTGGTCGCTGAACCTCGATCTAGAAATTCTCACCGCCACCCTGGGCATTGTGCTTTGGGGGAAGGGGGCCTATTGACCGCTGGTTCATCCCCAACGTCAGGGGCAACGGATTCTGACGATGCAACGAACTCGGGAATCAGCCATCATCAAGGCTGGGCTAGTCAAAAGCCGGGAATATGGCTGGCTGGAGGACTGGTGCTACTGATCTTTAGCTGGCTGCCCCTGAGCTATTACCGCATGGTGGGCTGGGCTTGGATCTTGCTGTGGCAGGTGGGCGGCGTGGCTCTGCTGGTGGGGCTGTGGCGGCGGCTGCGCTACCCAGAGCATTGGAGAACTGAGGCAGAACGTGAATCTGGCTCAGAACCGGAACGGGCATTTTATGCCCTGGGATACGGACTAGATTGGGTGGCGCTGGGCACGGGCATCATCTTGGGACTGTCGGCCCTGGTATCGCCCTTTCCTCGAGTGGCGTTTTGGAATGTCAGCTTGGTAGTGACATACATAGCGGTGCTCTACTTCTACCATAACGTGGTTGACCATAGCTGGCTGAGCCGCTTACGGCTGTGGTGGGGGCTAGTCGTGGTGGCAACCGGGGCTGCAGTGGTAAGCCTAGTTCTATGGCGACCCGACAACGCTATGTGGGCAGCAGACAGCTTTCTTACGGCGCTGCGCAACCATCAGCCACTGGGGCACCACAACTTTGTGGGAGGCTATTTTGTGCTGATGCTGCCTCTGGCGGTGGCGGCGGCAGTGGCCACAACGGGTTGGCTGCGAAGAAGTTGGATAGCTTCTGCCGGGCTGATACTGGTGGCGTCATACGTCAGCGGGTCGCGGGGGGCAGCGTTAGGTCTAGTGGTGTGGCTGCTAGTTACCTGGCTGAGCCGCTTTAGATACCTTAAACCCTCCCAACGCTGGCGCTGGCGTCTGGCCGGGTTAGGGGGAGCGGTGGCTCTAGGGTTGGCTCTGGCCAGCAATCCCCGCATTCGCGCCTGGTTTAGTGCGGGCGGTGTTACCGACGGCCCCACCCTCGATCGCTGGTTTATGCTGCGATTAGGTGGCAATATTCTGCGCGATCGCCCCTTGTTTGGTGTTGGCCCCGGCGTCATGAGCCGGGTGTCAAACCTCTATCGCCCGATTGAAACTGGGGCGGGCTTGGAACACATTCAGCAACTCCACAACACTCCGGTACAGATTGCGGGGGAGCTGGGGTTGGTCGGGTTGGGGGTATTTCTAGCCGGAGTTGTGCTTGTTCTGCGTTTGTGGATCGGGCTTTGGCGGCAGCCGCTCGAAGCCACGGATCGGGCGCTACTGGGGGGCATTGGCGGTAGCTTGCTAGCCTACGGCGTCTCTAGTCTGACCGATTACCAACTAGAAAATATCCCCATCGCGGGTGCGCTGCTCGGGATATTCGTGCTGTTGCTGGCTTTGGGCGATCGCTATCTACCCACAACTACACCTTTGGGGCAGGATGCCAGACGGCGATCGCGTCTGGCGGTTTCTCTATGGCTGGGGCTGCTGTTGACCCTATGGCTGCCCTTTACCCTCACCGTGGCCTACGGTGCTATGGCCGACAGAGCCTTCTACAACCAGCGGCTTAACCTGGCCGACACGCGCTGGTACAAGGCTTACCGCCTCAGCCCTTGGGACCCGACCGCCTCGGCGGTGGCCAGTGAGGCGCTGTGGGGCCTAGACCAGGTGTTAAGTAGCTCTGACGCTGAAGATAATGTGCGATCGCTACTGCTCGACTACGCCCACCAGGCTCAGAAGGCCGCTCCCAACGATGCCTGGTTTAACCACAATCTGGCCGTTTTACACCAAACTACCGACCCGGCTACTGCTCTGCCCTATGCCGCCCGTGCGGTGCAGCTCATGCCGCGCCACCGCCACTACGGCTACTGGCTGCTGGGCGATCTGCTGCTAAAGACGGGGAATGAAGCAGATGCCACTGCTGCCTTCACCCTAGAAGCACTAGTCAACCCTGCTGCACTGACCTATCCCCAATGGAGAGCTGCGCCCTATCAGGCAATCTATGCCTCCGTTGTGCAGGCTACCCTAGCTGAATACGATGCCCTACTCGCGGTTGTCGCTCCTGGTGCCCCTGGCTTTACTACCCTCTACGAAACTCGCGCCCTGCTCGCCTGGTGGACCGAGCAACCCCTAGTGGAGGTCGATCCCAACCTGCTGCGGCCTGTGGTCTCGGGGTTGCTGCTGGCTGACTCGGATCCCGATGCTGCCCTAGGGGCGATCGCAAGCCAACTGCGCCTGGGGCAACAGAGCCCCGAGCTGAGGCTGCTCGCCGCCTGGCTTGACCCGAACACCTACCCACTCGCCCCGGCCCAGCCTCAGGATGGCCTACCCGATGTAGACGCTCTGTTGATTGAAGAAAGCCTGAGCACTCAACCTCTGCGCCTGTGGTTAACCGCCATCGTCGCCAACCCAGAGGAGGGCTATCGAGGGTCGCTCACCTTTGCCTACCGCAACTACCAGGCCAAACAAATTACCCTCATGCTGGCGCCGCAAAACCTCCAGCGCTATACCCTGGTAGCCAAGCTCAACCTCTTTCCCCCCTGGCCGAGGGAGTTTCTACCCCTCGATCGCCGGATTGAAGCCCTACGCACCGAGGCTTTGGGGCTACCCCACCCCACCCACAACCACTTTCGCCTCGCGAATTTAGATTAGTGTGACGAACAGCCTGCCATTCCAGTCTCTTATCCATCCCTTTTTATCTGGGGAAGCTGAGGGCAAAGTACTGGCTTGGCGAACGAGGCCAGGTCATCGTCTGCTCACCCCTTACCCATCCACCCCCTACCCATCTACCCAAGCCAGCCATGACGGAGGATGCCCAACCCCAACCCCAACCCGCTGCCCAAGACCCCAGCGATGGCGCTCTATTAGCCTTGCTCCTAGGGGCGTTCTACACCGTTTTTACCCTGCTACCGGGCAGCAGCACCCTGATAGTGGCTTGGCCCTGGGTATTTTTGTGGCAGGTAGGGCTGACTTTGCCCATGCTCTGGCTGCTGTGGCAACTGTGGCATCGTCCTTTCAAAAAACTTGGGAACGGGTTTGACTGGGTGGCCCTGCTGGCCGTAGTCGGGCTAGTAGTCTCTACGCTAGGGGCAGAATTTCCGGCCCAGGCGCGGTGGTATGGGTGGGCAGCGATGGGGGCGATCGCTACTCTCTACGCTCTAGGCAGCTGGCTCCGCCACCCCCACCGTTTCTACACCCTGCTGCGGTTTCAGGGCTACCTAGGTCTGGCCTTTATCCTGCTCAGTTTGGTGTTGTGGGCCACTCAGATCTATCAGCCTGAGCTGGCTCGGTTGACAACGCTTCAGGGTTACGGCGTCAACCAGACTTTTAACTTTGGGCTCACCAGCTTGCGCAACTGGCAGCCCATTGGCCACCAAAACTACGTGGCGGGCTATCTGGTGCTGGTGCTGCCGTTACTGGCAGGGTTGGCTTGGAGCGATCGCGGCTGGCGACGCTGGCTGTGGCTGGCGGGTGTGGTGCTCGGCTTGCTCAACCTCTACACCACCAGCTCGCGCGGTGGCTGGCTGGCGCTCATGGTGACTGGGTTGATTGCGGTAGGTATTTCCCTGCTCTACAACCGGTTGCCTCGGCCCTTGGCGCTGGCCATCGCTGGCACCGCCCTAGGGTTGGGCGTGCTAGGAATCATCGCTAACCCCCGACTGCGGCAGGCGATAGGCAACCTGGCCCAAGGCAACTTTGCCGGAGGAGAACTGTCCTACCGAGCGGTGACCAACGCTACGGGATGGCGCATGGGCCTGAGCCGTCCCTTTACTGGGGTGGGGCCGGGCAGTGTGCCGCTGGTCTATCAGAAATATCGCCCCCACTGGGCTGGTCGCGATGCCGAGCTACAGTTTCAGCTGCACAGCACCCCGGCACAGCTGTGGGGTGAACTGGGCCTCTGGGGCATCGCTGTAGCGCTAGCGCTGGTGCTGGTGTTGGTGCTGCTGACGGTGCGGTGGATGCGGCGAGGTGCGCAGGATACTCCTAGCGGGCTGCCCCCGGTGCTGGTGTGGAGCTTGCTGGCGGGGCTATTTGCCTTTGGGCTGATGAGCCTGACCGACTACCAGTTGGATATTCCGGCGATCGCAGGCACCCTCGCCCTTTACCTAGCCGTGCTCTCTCGCACCTTTAACCCCGTTTCCACAACTGAAGACATTGCCCCGTCACCCCGTCGTCACCGATGGCTAGCCGGGGTTGGTCTCGGCCTGACACTGGCCATGACCCTCTGGCTAGTGCCCACCCATCGCGCCTGGGGCACCGCCAGCGGCGGCTTCTCGGCGCTCACCGCTGAACCCGTCGACATCGATCGCTTTGCTAACCAGCTAGAGCAGGCCCACAAGCTGGCCCCCTGGGAGCTCTACTATCCTTATCAGCTGGGCTACCACCTGGGCGAGTTTGCCCTGCAATCGGCCGACAACCCGCCCCTGCGTCAGGTGCTGCTCGACGATGCGATCGCCTGGTTTAAAACCGGCAACCAGGTGGTGCCCTATCAGGAGTTTGGCCAATCAAACCTGGGCTGGCTTCAGGTTGAAAAGGGTCAGTTCGATGAGGCTGAGGCGTCGTTTAAGGATGCGATCGCCCTGGTGCCCGCCAAAATGGGCGTCTTCTTTGGCCTGGGGTTTGCCTGCCTGCGAACCGGCAACCTCGACTGCGCCACCGAGGCCTTCGCCCTAGAGGTGATCCGTCATCCCGCCCTGGTGACCAGCCCCCTGTGGCGAGTGGAGGGCTTTGCCGACGTCTACCCAGCCGTGCTCGACCAGGTTGAGCAGCGCTACGACGAACTGATCCAGCAGGCCAAAGAGCCCGCCTTGAGCGGCTTTTTGCATCAGGCTCGGGGCAGTCTGCGCTGGTGGCGCGAAGACTTGTCCGGGGCAACCGAAGACTGGCAGACCAACGGCGGCGACCTCCAACAGGGCTTTTTGAGCCTAGCTGAAGGAGAAACTGTGGACGTCAACCCCTGGCCTGAAACCCCAGCCAAGTACGCGATTCTTGCCTGGCAAACCCCTGATCAGCGCCAAGCGCTGCTGGAAAGAGCTTGGGTCACTCAGCCCGAAGATATTGACGACCTGGCCCAGGCCCTGCCGGAGCCCCAAATTATTGCCCAACTCGTAGCCAGCATGGAGACGGCTACAGATTTCACCGACTGGCTTCAGCGCACGGCACCCAGCTGGCAGCCCCGCAGCCAGCGCTTGGGCTTTGGGGTGCTCAGCCGCCACATTGATGGGCCTAATCCCTCAGACTTTTTGCCTCGGGTAGAGAACATCCCTGTGGTGCAATTCTTCGAGCCGCTGTTTACCTCGCCCGTGTTCTTGCCAGCGCTAGATAGAGCTTTGGAACCGTATCAAGCTGAGCTGCGATCGCAGTAGCAGCTTTTCTGTGGGCAGCCGGGACGGCTATCCCACAAGAATTAATTCAGAACCCCTCCTAAAATTTGAATGCCCCTTGTAGGATTGACCTTCTGTGGGATGGGCTTCTGGCCCGTCTTGCCATGGTTGGCTCAAGAGCATGAATAATCCAGGTCAGAGAAATCAGAGTAACCAAATAGGATTTTGCCCTAGGTGTCAGCGTGAGCGTGACGGTTGTAGAGGAAGTCGAGGGCTTCGTTGCGCAGCTCGTAGAATTTGGGGTCTTCCATCATGCGGGCGCGGTCTCTGGGACGGGCAAAGGGCACCAGCATGATTTCACCAATTTTGGCGGCGGGGCCGTTGGTCATCATCACAACGCGATCGCTCAAAAACAGCGCTTCGTCAATGTCGTGGGTAATCATCAGCACGGTGATCTGGTGGTCGCGCCAGATGGTCAGCAGCTCCTCTTGCAGCTCTTCGCGAGTGATTGGATCCAGCGCGCCGAAAGGTTCGTCAAGAATGAGCACCTTGGGGCGCAGGGCCAGGGCGCGGGCAATGCAGACCCGCTGCTTCATGCCGCCAGAGAGGGCGCTGGGCTTTTTGTTGGCGACATCAGCCAGGCCCACCATTTCTAGGTGCTCCATGACGATGTGCTTTTTCGCCGCTTCGGGCTTGTTGGGGAAGACCGACTTCACCCCCAGGTAAATGTTTTCGTAGGCGGTAAGCCAGGGCAGCAGCGAGTAGTTTTGAAACACCACCATGCGATCGGGGCCGGGTGCTTGAATGGGCTGGGTTTGCAGGCGCACTTCGCCGTCGGTGGGCTGGCGAAACCCGGCCACCATATCCAGCAGGGTCGATTTGCCGCAGCCGGAGTGGCCAATGACGCAGACAAATTCCCCTTCGTTGATGGCCAGGTCGATGCCGTCGAGTACGACGAAGTCGCCGGTGGGGGTGGGATAGACCTTAGAAAGGTTGTCGAAAATCAGGAACGGTTCCTGAGTGGCATAGCTGGTAGAGGTTTGAGTAGGGGAGTTTAGCACTTGCATGGTCTGGGGAGTAGTGGGTGAGGAAAGGAAGAAGCAGGGGCTTACGCTGCTAGCTGGTCAGCTGGGTTAGCCGTGGGCAGCGGGAGTTAGGCTATCGTGAGCTCATCCATAGGCACTTCTTCGATGCGCAGATCGCGTTTGATGGCGAACTGATCCAGGTATTTCAGCGGCTCGTCGGGGTCGAAGACAATGCCGTCAAACAGGTGGATGGGATGGCGATCACGGCCTGTATCCACCAGCCCCAACTCGCGGGCTGCCTGGCCAAAGATGTCGGCTCGTTTCACCCGCTCGGCCACGGCCAGCCAGTTGCGAGGGAAGGGCGTGATGCCCCAGCGGGCCATCTGGGTCATCATCCACACCGCTTCAGAGACATCGGGGTAGTTGGCCTTGCCGGTGAAGAACTGAATGTAGTTGAGCACCTGCTCGGGCTGGCTGCCGTCACCGCGATCGTAGGGGTCTAAGAAGCCCTGGCGAATATGGGCCTCGTCGGCCCCAACGTATTCGGGCTTGCAGAGTAGATCGACAATTTCTTCGCGGTTGCGGCGATCGTCGCAGTACTCGCAGGCTTCGAGCAGCGCTTTGACCAGGGCCACGTGGGTCTTGGGATACTGTTCGGCCCAGGCTTCGGTGACGCCGAGCACTTTCTCCAGATGGCCAGGCCAGATGTCGTTGTCGGTCGCCATCACTACACCCGACCCTTCGCTGACGGCGCGGGCGTTCCAGGGCTCGCCGACGCAGTAGCCGTCGATGGTACCCGCCTTCAGGGTCGAGACCATCTGCGCTGGAGGAATCACCGTGACGCTGACGTCGCGATCGGGGTCAATGCCGCCAGCGGCCAGCCAGTAACGCAGCAGCAGGTTGTGCATTGAGGTGGGGTGTACCGCCGCCAGGGTGTGGACGCGATCGGGGCGGCGATCGATCGCCGCTTTAAAGTCGCCCAGGGTGCGCACCCCAGCATCAAACAGGCGCCTGCTAAAAGTAATGGCGTTGCCGTTGCGGCTGAGGGTGAGGGCGCTGACCATGGGCCGAGGCCGCTGATTGCCGTAGCCCAGGGTCATGCCCAGGGGCATGCCGGCCACCATCATGGCGGCGTCGAGGCGGCCGGTAGCCACGCCATCGGCGATCGCATTCCAGCTGGGTTCCCGGTTGAGGGTGACGTTGCTCAGGCCGTGGGCCTCAAACAGCCCCTTTTCTTTAGCCACCACCAGGGGCGCGCAATCCACTAGCGGGATAAAGCCCAGTTCTAGGTTGACCTTCTCCAGGCCGTTGGCGGCCACAGCCACCACGGGCTTGGCCTTGTGCAGCTTGGCCCGCTTCTGCTGGTTGAGGAAGTAAACAATCTCGTTGCGCAGGCTGTAGTAGTTGGGGTGCTTGACCACCTCCATGCGCTCGCGGGGCCGGGGAAAGGGCACATCGACAATCTGACCGACGTGGGCCTCGGGGCCATTGGTCATCAGCACGATGCGATCGCTCAGCAGCAGCGCCTCATCCACATCGTGGGTGACCATGACGCAGGTGACTTCGTTCTCCTGGCAAATTTTCATCAGCTGCTCTTGCAGCCCGCCGCGGGTCAGGGCATCAAGGGCGCCAAAGGGTTCATCGAGCAGCAGCAGCTTAGGGCGAATGGCTAGGGCGCGGGCGATCGCCACCCGCTGCTTCATGCCGCCTGAGATTTGGCCGGGGCGCTTGTCGGCAGCCTTTTGCAGCCCCACCATCTCGATGTGGTGGTCGATCATGCGATCGCGCACCGCCTGGGGATGCTTCTTCATCACCCGGTTCACCGCTAGGGCAATGTTTTCGCGCACTGTCAGCCAGGGCAGCAGCGAGTAGTTTTGGAATACCACCATGCGATCGGGGCCAGGTTCTGTGACCTGCCGCCCTTCCAGCACAATGCCGCCCGCACTGGGCTTATCTAACCCTGAGAGAATGTTGAGTAGGGTAGACTTACCGCAGCCCGAGTGACCCACCAGGGAGACAAATTCCCCTTTGTGAATTTGCAGGTCGATGTTTTTGAGGGCAATGTACTTACCGCCATCGGGCAGCTTAAAGACGCGATCGATGTGGTCAACTTCAACAAAAACAGCCATGGTGCGCAGGGAATGAAGGTGCAGTTCGAGCGGGCAAGCCAGAAATTTTGGCGGCGTAGGGTGGGCAATGCCCACCACACACCTTTGGCAGAATCACAGGTTTAGGTCAGCGCGTCCCTTGAGGCATTGGCGATTTGACCTTTGGGCCGCGCAGGGGAACGGTGGGCAGTGCCCACCCTACTGTTTTTGCTCTTCAGGCAGCACCAGACCGCCAACAAACACGATCAGGCGATCGAGCAGCAGACCGACAATACCCACGTAAAGAATGGCGATGATGATGTCGCTGATGCGGGAGCTGTTCCAGGCATCCCAGATGAAAAAGCCGATGCCTACGCCGCCGATCAGCATCTCTGCTGCCACAATTGCCAGCCATGAGAGGCCAATGCCAATCCGCAGGCCAGTGAAAATGTAGGGCACGGTAGCCGGAAACAAGATTTTGAAGAAATACTCAGACTTAGACAGCTGGAGAACCCGCGCCACGTTGTTGTAGTCCTGCGGAATCTGGCGAACACCTTCGGTGGTGTTGATGATGATGGGCCAGATCGCCGTAATAAAAATCACGAAAATAGCGGAAGGATTTGCCTGCTGAAACGCCGCCAGTGAAATGGGCAGCCAGGCCAGGGGCGGCACCGTCCGCAAAATTTGAAAGAGCGGGTCGAGGGCGCTGTACATTAACGAGCTGGTGCCGACCAAAATGCCTAGGGCGATACCCACTACAGCAGCCAGGGTAAAGCCTAGGGCTACCCGTTGCAGGCTGGTCCACACCTGCCAAAACAGACCCTTGTCGGTGCCACCATAGTTAAAGAAGGGGTTGATGATCAGTTCCCAGGTTTCTTGCACCGTGCGCACTGGGGTGGGTAAGTTGGCGTCAGGCCCCATGGTGAGCACCTGCCAGATGACCAAGAAGATCAGAATCGCCACCACTGGGGGAACCAATCCCTTGAGCGCATCCAGAGCCGAGTTGGCGAACTTTTGCAGGTTAAAGCGCGATCGCGTCGGGCGAATATCGAGGGGTGCCGTCATTGGGGTTGCATCTCCAGGCTTATGGCAAAGAAACGAGCGAGCTAATCAAACAGGCAAAGCAGGAAAGGTTTAGGTCCGATCCCTCACCCGGCTTGCAGGGGGAGCCGAGTGAGGGAAATGGTGGGCAGTGCCCACCCTACAGGGCTGAGGCTACACCCGCTTGATCTTCAGGCTGTCGAGGTACGCCTGGGGATCTTCGGGGTCGAAGGTAATGCCGTCGAAGAAGGTCTCAACTCCACGAGAGGTGCTCTTGGGAATCATGGCTTCTTGGCCCAGAGCAGTAGCCGCTTCGCGCCAGAGGTCTTCGCGGTTGACCGCATCAACCCACGCCTTGGTGTCGGTATCGGCGGGCAACTTACCCCAGCGGATATTCTCCGTTAAGAACCACAGGTCGTGGCTCTTGAAGGGGTATGAGGCATTGTCAGCCCAGTATTTCTGCATCAGGTCAGGCAGGTCTTCGACGCGGTCTGTACCAAAGTCGAACTTCCCTTGGGAGCGATCGATGATGTCTGCAACGGGCACATTAAACCAGGCGCGTTCGGAGAGAATCTTGCACATTTCCTCCTTATTCTCAGGCTGATCGCACCACATAGCACCCTCTAGCACGCCCATCAGCAGCGCTTTAGCAGCTTTGGGGTTGGCATCAACCCAGTCAGCCCGCATACCCAGAGCTTTCTCGGGGTGGTCTTTCCACAGTTCGCCCGTGGTGAGAGCGTTGTAGCCAATTTTCTGGTTCACCAATTGCAGCGGCCAGGGCTCACCCACGCAGAAGGCATCCATGTTGCCCACTTTGATGTTGGCTACCATCTGGGGCGGGGGCACCACAATGGTCGAGATATCTTGGTCGGGGTCGATGCCGCCAGCTGCTAGCCAGTAGCGCATCCACATATCGTGGGTGCCACCCGGAAAGGTCACTGCGGCCTTGAGTTCTTTGCCCTCGGCTTTGCGCTTAGCAAACACCTCTTTGAGCGGCGCGCTATCTTTGGTGACCTTGAGATCGAGGTAGTCGTTGGAGAGCGAAATGCCCTGGCCGTTGGTGTTGAGGCGGGCCAGGATGTACATTGGCACCTTTTTGCCGTCGGTGACGATGCCCTCAGAGATCAGATAGGGCATGGGGGTGAGAATGTGCGCCCCATCAATGCCGCCGCCGCCAGAGCCCAGCACCAGATTGTCGCGGGTGGTGCCCCAAGAAGCTTGCTTCTCAACCGATACGTCGGTCATGCTGTACTTGTCAAAGAAACCTTTGACCTTGGCGATGATTAGCGGAGCAGAGTCGGTTAGCGCAATAAAGCCCAGCTTGGCGGTAGTCGTTTCTGGGGCATCGGCCGAGTTGACCGGCGCTGCGGCCGGGGTATCTAACGAAGCTGAGTCAGATTCGCCCTGACTGCAAGCATGGAGTAGCACAGTACCGGCTGCTGCGGTGCCGGCGGTCATCAAAAATCTACGGCGATTTAGTCGAGTCATATTGCGCTCACTCCAACGTTAGGCAATGCGGTGAATTGGAAAAATAATCGGGTAGCGGCGTCTCACCGTTGTAGTCATCCCCGAGGAAACTTGAGTCTCAACCTAAATTGCTGCTCACAAACGCCGGTGTTTAGCTTTCCATAGAATCAGAAATTGTCTAAACAAAATGTGACAAAGTTGGCAGAACAAACAAGAGATAGGTGATTGATTAAGAGACTTTGAGCTAAGATTCGCTCCCAGAGCAGCCAGGCTCTTGGTTGAACGCTGCAAAGAGAGGAGCTTCTCTGGCGGGTCAAACCGTTTCAGCAAAGCAGTGTTTGAAATTCACAAAGCCATAGCTCCACGATTTTTTATTGATTAAAATGCCGAGTGAAGATTCAGCATTTCTGCGGCCTTGCACTGCGGTATTTGAGCTTAAATTATTCAAACTTTGCAACGTGTTTTGTATTTTTAGTTACGCTTTGTAGCAAGCCATCCTCTTATCGCATGAGCAACATGTAGGATTTGCATAATTCGTCTGGATAGGCCATGTCTCAGCCCAGCGCTTACCATAGCTACAGCCCAAGTATGGGTTGAGGGTTGTGTAGGGGGGCTGCTCTAGGAGCGATCGCGCCTATGGTGACGCCAACGAAGTGGCGAATATTGCTGACGGTGCTGCCGCTGACGGGCCTGTACGGGTTGGCTAAGGTGGCCGTACACCGCTTGGGTTGGGAAGCGTGGGCCTTTGACCCCCTCACCGGATCGCTATTTGGGGCGGCAACCTTTGTGATTGCCTTTATGCTCAACGGCACCCTGAGCGACTTCAAAGCCAGTGCCGATATGCCGGTGCAGGTGGCCAATGCCATCGAGGCCATTCAAGACAGCAATTTGCTGGTAGCTAAGGCCAATGGAGAGTATGACCCTACGCCCCTGACTCAAAATCTGGTGGCTATTTTGCAGGCTACCCTCGATTGGCTAGAGCGAGAAAAACCCCAGGAGGCGATCGCCCCTGCCCTCGACCAGCTCAACGTCTCCCTAGCGGGGATGTTGCCTTACACCAGCGGCCCCATCATTAGCCGCACCCAGGCTGAGCAGGCCAAGATTCGCCTGCTGCTCGCCTACATCGGCATCAATCGCGACACCGATTTTGTGGGGCCGGCCTACGTGCTGCTAGAGCTGTTTTTGGCGGGAGTCTTGTGCGCCCTGCTGCTAATTGGGGCCGCCAGCTTTAGTGAAACCTTAGTGGTGTCGTGCCTGCTGTTTACTGCATTTACCTATCTGCTGCTGCTAATTCGCGATCTGGATGACCCATTTCAATACGACGGGCGATCGAGCGTTGACGCTGACCTGTCAATCTTGGCGGCCCTGCGCGATCGTCTGCAGCAAACCCTGACACCGTAACGGCACCTCAAAAGGGACCGGGTATCTGAATGTGGCCACCAACGATGGCATACACTCCATACCCGGTCCCCAAGCCAAGACCCCTTACTTCAAGCGTCTCGCTCTACAAGAATTTGTTGGCCATGCCGATCAGCCCGGCCATTTGCCCCAGATCAACCTCGCCGGAGAGCACCTTTTGCAGCAGCCCGCCGCCTTGGCCGTTCGACCCTTTGACCAAAAACTGAGCGATTAGCGGGGTCACGCTTCTGACCATGGCCGGATCGGCCCCGACTCGCTGAGCGATCGCGCTAATCTGATCATTGGCCAGCAATCGATCCACGGCACCCGTCGCGGCGACGGTTTGCAGCGTCCCCATCAAACCCCCCGGATTGCCTCGGCCCTTAGCCTGCAGCATGCCTTGGAGGCTGCTGGCGATGCCGCCAATTTTGTTGTTGTCCACCGGGGCGTTGTTGAGGTTCCCCAGCAGTGAGCCGATCAGACTACCGTTAGCTTCGGTATCGGAGGAGGCGATCGCCTGGTTGACTATACCCATTAAGTCCATTGTTTCACCGTTTGAATTACGTTTTGCACAGGCTAAACTCTTTGCCCAGTATCAGCAAGGCATTTTTGCAGCTGAAAATTCCTACCGGGCGCTACCGGCGGTCAGGCTAAACCGTTTGGCGCGATCGCTTTTTTCCTCAAAGTCGATCACCGGCCCCAGGGGCACAATTTGGTGCGGGTTCACACCAGGGTGGCTCATGTAGTAATGGCGCTTGATGTGGTCTAGATTGCAGGTGTTTTTGAAGGCGGGCTGCTGGTATAGATCGCGCAGGTAGCCCCACAGGTTGGGGTAATCAACAATGCGCCGCAGGTTGCACTTAAAATGCACGTAGTAGACCGCATCGAAGCGATAGAGAGTGGTGAACATACAAATATCGGCCTCGGTGAGGCGATCGCCGCACAGGTAGCGCTGGCGATCGAGCACACCTTCCCAGTAGTCGAGGGCGTCGAATAGCTCGGTCACCGCCTCTCCGTAGGCAGACTGCTTGGTGGCAAACCCAGCCCGATACACGCCATTGTTGATGGGCTGATAGATAGCATCGATGGCGCTGTCGATTTTGTCTTGCAGGTTGGCGGGGTAGAGGTCAACGGCGTTGGTGGCCACTTCATTCCACTCTGTGTCGAGCATGCGAATGATCTCGCGAGACTCGTTGTTGACGATAGTGTTGGTCTGCTTATCCCACAGAATGGGCACCGTCACCCGGCCAGAAATATCGGGCTTGGCCTTGACGTAAAGCTCCCGCAAATACTGTGCCCCGTTCACCGAGTCAGGGATTGCACCGGGGTAGTCGCTAAAGGCCCATCCTTCCTCGCCCATGTAGGGATCCACTACCGATACCGAAATGGCGTCAGTTAACCCCTTCAGCTCGCGCATGATCAGCGTACGGTGCGCCCAGGGACAGGCCAGCGAGACGTAGAGGTGGTAGCGATCGGCCTCTGGCTTAAACTCGCCATCCGCTTTCGTGAAATGGTGAAAGTCGGTTTCGGGACGCACAAAGCGGCCTTTATCGTCTTCTTGGTTGCGGTCTTTCTGCCATTGACCGTTCACAAGTAGGCCCAATCCCATAGGGTCTCCTTCATTTTTCTTCAAATATCGAGTTTTAGCATACGGTGTCTCGCCAAGGCCGTCCTCTGGCTTGAGAAAGAATTCCACTGCTGGGCAGCTACGGCCCTAGGGTTAAATTCAATCTCTATAAAACCGCTCTCTCACGCTCACCTCGGCCTCGCTTGTCTTGAATGGCACTCAAAAGCATTGGTCACCTGAAAACCACTTTTGTAGGCTCAAGTACGTCATCCAAAAAGGGGCAGGGGGAAGCCAAATCGGGCCTCTCATGAGTCGCTCCAAGGGCGATCGCATAGCTTTACCCCAATGTGAGACGCTAGAAACCAGTGTTATCTGGACTCGCCCCCTATGCAGGTTGCCTGGCAAGACGTTAAGCCCTACGAAGACATCGTTTACCAAAAGGCCGATGGCATCGCCAAAATCACCATCAATCGGCCCCATAAGCGCAATGCCTTTCGCCCCAAAACCATTGTCGAGCTGTACGAGGCGTTTTCCAACGCCCGCGAAGACAGCCGCATTGGCGTGGTGCTACTGACCGGAGCTGGCCCCCACACCGACGGTAAATACGCCTTTTGCTCTGGCGGCGACCAGAGCGTGCGCGGCCACGGTGGTTATATGGATGAGAGCGGCGTACCCCGGCTCAATGTGCTCGATTTGCAGCGGCTGATTCGCTCGATGCCCAAGGTGGTGATTGCGTTAGTGGCGGGCTATGCGATCGGCGGTGGCCACGTGCTGCATGTGGTGTGCGACCTCACTATCGCTGCCGACAACGCTATTTTTGGCCAAACTGGCCCTAAGGTAGGCAGTTTTGACGGTGGTTTTGGGGCCAGCTACCTATCTCGCATGGTCGGCCAAAAGAAGGCCCGCGAAATCTGGTATCTCTGCCGCCAATACAGCGCTCAGGAAGCCCTCGATATGGGCATGGTGAACTGCGTGGTGCCAGTGGAACAACTCGAAGCCGAAGGGGTGCAGTGGGCCCAGGAAATTTTGCAAAAAAGCCCGATCGCCATTCGCTGTCTCAAAGCGGCCTTTAACGCCGACTGCGATGGTCAGGCCGGGCTGCAAGAGCTGGCAGGCAACGCCACCCTGCTCTACTACATGACCGAAGAAGGCTCCGAGGGCAGGCAGGCATTTCTGGAGAAGCGAGAGCCAGATTTCCGGCAATATCCCTGGCTGCCGTAGGCGAGGGTGAGGATGGCAAGGAGTTCCTTTTATGCTCAGAGCAATTGATCGAGATCTTTGGGTGGCCGAGCAGCCCTTACGATATTTTGGGCTGAGTATAGGCACCCGCATGACGGTGATTCGCTTGGCCAGCAACGAGCTAGTCGTTATCTCACCGATTCAAGTGAGTGATGAATTGGTAGGCGAGCTGAATGAGTTGGGCACCGTCACGCATATTGTTGCGCCTAACCTGTATCACTACCTCTTCGCCGCAGAGTTCAAGGCGGCGTACCCAGCGGCGACGTTTTGGGCCACGGCGGGGCTAAGGGCAAAGCGGCCAGAGTTGTTGATTGACCGAGTTATGGAAGGTGGTTCAAACCGTCTATGGGATGGAGTTGAGTGCCTGTTCTTCGATGGCTTTAAAACCCTTGGCCCAAGCGGCCCAGATCTGCTGGATGAGTGGGTGTTTTTCCATGTTGCCAGCCGCACGCTGATTTTGACGGATACAGCCTTCTGTTTTGATCGAAGCTTTCCGTGGGTGACGCAGCTAGTGACAAGAATTGGCGGTGGCTATAAAAGCTTGAGCCCATCGCTATTGGAACGTATTGCGACCAGGGACAAGGAAACGGTTAAGACCTCGGTTGAGCAGGTTCTGCGCTGGGATTTTGATCGAGTGATTATGGCCCACGGCAGTATTGTCGAGCAGGGTGGCAAGCCGCAATTCCAGCGTGGGTACGAGCAATTTCTAAGGTGTTCACTCTAGGTCGGCTCAACCGCTACCCAGGATGTAGGTAAGCCCACTGGGGCAGATGACGATCGCACCCCTCGGTGATAGGCTGCGAAAAGCCCGTCGTGATTGACTTTCATTGCCCATGAACCTTCTACTTGAGCGCATCCAAACCAGCCTGCTTGATTTGGTGGGGCAGTTTATTCAGCTCTTGCCGGGGATAGCGATCGCGCTGCTGCTGGTGCTGCTCACGGGGTACGCCGCCAAGGTGACCCAAAAGATGGTGGGCAAAATGACTAAGCGCCTTGCACGGCCAGCCGATCGCTGCAACTGCTGGCCGTGCAAGTTACCCGCATTGGCACTTGGGCCTTGGGGATCATCATTGCGGCGGTGATTGCCTTTCCAGATCTGCGGCTGGGCGACGTTATTGGCATACTGGGGTTGGGTTCGGTAGCGATTGGCTTTGCCTTTCAAGACATCTTTAAAAACTTTTTGGCCGGAATTTTGCTACTGGTGGAGGAGCCCTTTCGCCTGGGCGATCAGGTGGTGATGGGCGACTATGAGGGCACGGTAGAGTCGATTAAAATTCGATTGACCCAGCTGCGCACCTATAACGGGGAGCTGGTAGAAATTCCTAACGCCATTGTGTTTACCAACCCGGTGCGGGTGCTGACTGCCTTTCGCAGCCGGCGCACTGACCTAGATATTGGGGTTGACTACACAACCCCATTGCCCCTGGCTAAGCAGACCTTTCTGGACATCATCACCCGTACCAATGGCGTGCTCAGCGCCCCAGAACCCGAGGTTGATGTGGTCTTTGGCGAGAGTTCCATTGACTTTAAGCTGCGCTACTGGACGACGCCCCAGATTGCTGAGGTGCGCCGGGTTAAATCACGGGTAGCGATCGCCCTCAAGGCCGCCTGCGACGAGGTGGGCATTGCAATTCCCTACCCAATTCGCACGGTGCATCTGTTTGATCAAACTCAGTTCAGCGAAAGCAAACGCTTGGACACCGGCGACTCAGTAGCGCAATAGCTGCGCTCTAGGCTCCCCAGCGGTCATCTATCCTGCGTCCTCAGAGAAAGCCTATAAAACTGAGGCAAGGTTTGTCATCTCTTTAATGTGCCGGGACGGGCGGTCGTCTTTATCCCTTGTAGATAGGGGGTAGATGAGAGAGCACACGCGAGAAGATGACGCTAAAACTGATGCACAGTGCAACGCCGCGGCTGGGACTGAATTCGGTTGAGAATCGTTTTGGCCGCAAAAAACGGCCGTACTGGGCGGGGAGTTTAATCGCTATAGTCTGCCTGGTGGCCAGTCCAGCTTGGGCAGAGCCAGAGGCACCTTTGGCAGAGGCGCCGACAGTGCAGCCCTGGGTGGGTATTGGCTTCGAGACCACCGGGGGAAGCCAGGACTTTGGTAGCTTGGAAGGATTTTTGCCCCTGGGGCAAGTGCCGGGACAGCAGATTTGGTTCTTGCAGGGCCGCGCGCGGCTCGATACGGCTGGCTTTTTGGGCAGCAATCTGCTGCTGGGCTACCGCACCCTAGGCGGCGATCGCGCCAGTCTGACCGGGGGATACGTCGGGGTCGATACCCAAGCCCATGGGGGAGGAATGTTTTATCAAGCGGGGGCTGGCTTAGAACACGTCCGCAATGGGTGGGAGCTGCGGAGCAATGTCTATTGGCCGCTAGGCGATCGCAGCACCGCCACCACTTTGCTCAGCGCGCCATTTTTTGAGGGCAATCAGCTGCTGCTGCCCACGACCCGGCAGGTTGCGATGGCCGGCGGGGATGTGAGCGTGGGCGGGGCGATCGCCACCTTAGGATCCCTGGGCACGCTCAATGCCTACGGAGGGCTCTACTACTACAGCCCGCCCGACCAGCCAGGTTTCTTGGGCGGACGGGCCTGGCTTGCCGCCAGCCCCACACAGGGTTTAAATCTGCGGCTGGGCATGCAGTATGACGCCTATTTTGGGGCTAATGTGCTGCTGCAAACGGGCTTTAGCTGGGGTGGGTCTGGTCCCCAAACGGCGGCGACAGGCCTGTCGCTGGGGCAGCCAATTCAGCGCACCATGGGCATTACCCTGGGTGCCGAAGCCCAGACCCAGGCAGCGCTCGACCCCGATACCAACCAGGCCTATCGGTTTTACCATGTGCAGCCGGGCTCTAGTGCCGCTGGCGATGGCACCGCCGCCGCTCCCTATGGCGCGATCGATCCGGCACTGGGTGTAGCTAGCAGTGGCGATCGCGTCTACGTTCAGCCGGGCATTTTGGCCGGCGGTTTCACCATTCCTACTGGGGTACAGGTGTTGTCTACCGGCCCGCTTCAGCCACTGCGTACCCAGGTGGGCACCCTGGCTCTGCCGGGGTCGGGCAGCGGCCTACTGCCCCACGTACCCGGTACCGTGACTATGGGTCATGACAGCCTGCTGTCGGGCTTTGCCGTTGCCCCAAAACCTGATCAGGATGGGATCCAGGCCCTTGGGGTTCGGTCCGTGACGATTCTAGACAACCAAATTCTGGCAGCGCGCAACGGCATTTTGCTGGATGACGTCAGCGGCAATGTGATCGTTCGCCGCAACCAAATTCAGGACGCGAGCCAAAGCGGGATCTTGCTCAATCTTTCGGGCCAAACAGTAGATACCGCCGACCTGAGCAACAACGACATTCATCGGGCGATGGGCGACGGTCTGTTGGTAAGAGCCGCTGACAGCAGCCAGATCAACAGTCTGCAACTCAGCCAAAACCGCATTGGCAGCAGCGGCGAAAACGGCATTGCCGTGCTAGCTGAAACCAACAGCCGCTTAGGAACTGTAGCGATCGATCAAACCCAGATTGCTACCGCTGGGGAAAATGGCGTACTAGTCTTGGCTGCCGGTGGCCAAATCGACAGCCTAACGCTTCAGCAGCTCAACCTCGGCACTATTGGCACCAACGGCGTGCTGCTACTGGCGAGCGACGGTGGCGCTATCGGCGACGTCACCATCGCTGACGTCGCCTTAGAGCAAAGCCACGGCAATGGGGTGCTGGTACTGGCCGAAAATGGCAGTGACCTTGGACCCCTTGACCTAACTCAACTTCAGGTGGCGGCTGCCGACGAGAATGGGGTAGCCGTGTTGGCCTTTGGGGGCAGTCGCTTAGGCCCCCTCATGCTCAGCCAAAGCAACCTGGGCCAGGTGGGCAGCAACGGGGTGCTGGTGCTGGCCGACACCAGTAGCGCTCTAGCCGATACCACCCTGGACGCCGTCACGATTCAGTCGGCTGGGGCTAACGGTCTGCTGGTTTTGGGCCAAAATAGCTCTAGCCTGGCGACGGTCACGGTCAATGACCTCACTGTGGGCCGGGCCGACGCCAATGGCCTGGTGCTGATTGCCGATAGCGGCTCCCAAATTGCCGCCGCCACTCTGAGCGCCCCCCAGGTGGACAGTGCTGGCGAGAATGGGGTGCTGGTGCTGGCGAGCAAAGGCGGCCAGATCGCCACCGTTACCCTCGATGGCGGAGACATTCAGCGAGCTAGTCAAAATGGAGTGTTGGTGCTGGCGAATAATGGTAGCCAAATCCAATCCTTAGCGGTGACTAACACAGAGATAGGCAGTGAGGGAGCCGCCGCGATCGCCAGCAGTGGCATTCTTATTCTGACCGCTCAGGACAGCCGCATAGAGACCGCTACTGTGGAGGGTAACCAGCTAACGGGGGTAGGTGCCACCGGCATTGAGCTAATTGCTAGCGGTCAAAGCCAGATGGGTACGACCCGCATTAGCGGCAACCAGCTCCAGGCGATCGCCGACGATGGCATCTTTGTGCTGGCCGAGGGTCAAAGCCAAATCAGCCAGACCACTATTGACAGCAACCAACTTCAATCTATTGGCCAAGCAGGCATTCAGGTTTTGGCGCTCAACCAGGGGCAGATCGCAGCCACGCAAATTAGCGACAACACCCTCGACACCATTGGCGCAGACGGCATTGTCGCCTTTGCCGCCACGGGAGGGCAGCTTGCCACCGTCACCGCTGATAGCAACCGAGTCAGCCAAGTTGCCCAAAACGGTCTGAGCTTCTTTGCTACCGATGGTGGCACCATCGACCAGGCTGCTCTTGTCAATAACCAAACCCAGACGGTTGGCAAGAACGGCATCTTTGGCTTTGCCGATGGCACTAGTCGTTTCTCGACGCTCAGCGTGGTGGGCAACCAGATTCAGGGGTCAGGCAATCAGGCCGTAGAACTCGGCAACCAATCGGCCCAACCCTTCTGTGCCCAAATCAACAACAATCAAAGTATTGCTACTACAAACTTCGATGCCAATCTGTTTGTTGGGGCGGGCAGTACTCTGCAAGTGGTCGATTTAGCCCAGCTCAATCAGTTGAACAACGGTACCTTTACTCAAATCAACAACGCTGGGGCCACCGCTGGTAGCTCGGGCAATCCTCCCTGCCCCTGATGGGCCGCAGTGGGGCTGATGGGCGTTGCTTAACGCAGGTATGATTTGGCCCTCAATGCTCTCGTCACCCCTCAAAAATCTCCAGAATTGAGGAATTTTGAAGGGCGACGAGGAGCTATTGCGTTTACGGGTTCGTTTCTCAAGTCAGCAGCGCCGGGCCTATGCACCTTGGGTCGCACTGCGAATGCAGCGGCCAATGTGGGTGTCGATTTTAAGAATGTGGCTGGTCAGCCAGTCGGCCAGCTGCTGATAGATTTCCATGGCTACCGCCTCGCTGGCGTCGCTGGCTTTGTAGCGATCGTGCAGGTGGCCAAAGGTTTCAATGAAGGTGGCGTGGGCCTGCTGATTGACTTCAGCGATCGGGCACTTGTGCTTGGCGGCGCAGGCTTCCTCATGCTCAAAGTGCCATTCGGCGTAGAACTTAAGAAAGGCGAAAAGCTTTTTAATGGCGGTGCTGCCTTTGTGGTGGGCGATCGCCAGGCCTAGATCATTGACGGTGGCAATCAGCTCTTTGTGGTGGGCGTCGATCATCGGTACGCCAGTGCTGAGGGAGTCGTCCCAAGTGAAGGGCTGGAGGGTGATTGTTTCCATGGCGAGTTGGGGGGGAAATTAGGGGATGGGGGAGGTGGGGAGGTTTTGAGTTTTGAGTTCTCAGTTTTGAGTTGAGGCGTTGAACTGGGAATTCAAAACTTAAAATTCAAAACTTGTCTTTCGCTGTTTCATGGCTCGCCATCAGCAACGGTATGAGGGTAGCTAGCCATAGACCCAAAGCGGTGTCATAGGGCAGGGTGTGATGGAGCCAGAGCCAGAGCGTAACCGCTAGGCCCGGGGGGCTGGTAAGCAGGTCAGCCAGCTTGAGCAGGCCGAGAAAGCCTTGGAGGAGTCGCAGGGCATCGTGGGTCATGGCTACACCTTGCCTTTGAGAAATCCGACGAGGTTTTGCAAAAAAGACTGGCTGACCGGGGCGGCACCCGCGGCGTCGGCCGTGACGCTGGTGGCATACCCATGCTCTAGCGAGGTAGGGGCAGCGAGTTCGAAGGCGGCGGGGGGTGGGGCGGCAATCATCGGCATCTCTTCGGCCAGGCCGGTGACAATGAGGCGAAAGGCAATCTGCTGGGCCTTGGCCACGGGCAGGTTAAGCTGCTGGGCAATATCTTTGATGGCCATGGTGCCGTTAGTAAACTCCCACACCTGCCATTCGTTGGGGTTGAGGCGCAGACTGGGCTTGCTCTCGACCACGCTGATCAAGGCTGAGGAGGGGTCGGGCAGTTTTTCGTCGAGGGCGTCCCAGTCTTTGAGCGCGCGCAGCCCGGACAGGGTGACATCGGTGGCGGTGGCGATCAGCCCGGTCATTTCGGAGACGGGCAGCGGGGCTTTGGGGTCAAACTGAAACCAGCCGTCGGGGAGGGCAAACAGGGCGCACACTTGACGCATTACCTGGGTGTAAAACAGCAGCTTGAGCTGTTCGGCGGTGAGCACGCCCTGGTTTTTGAGGCACAGACCCAGGGGGGTATTAAGCTGGCAGCTTTGGGCCAGGCGCGAGACGGCGCGATCGCCCATCCAGCCCCGTTGGGCAATCAGCCGCATCAGGCCCTGCTGGTCGAGGCTGTTGCCAGCGGCAACAATTTGCCCCTGACTCAGCCAGATGTGGTGGTTGTGGCGAGCGACGGTGGTGGGGTCGGTTAGGGTGCAGATCGTTAACAGGCCGGTTTTATTGCCCTGTTCTACTAGCTGAAACAGTTCGGGCAAAGAGAAATCGGCGAGGTATCCAGTGACAGTCATGGGTATTATCCCTTTCTGCGGGCGAGTGAGTGGGTTAGACGTAGGAAGTGGGGGATTGGATATGGGGTTGGCCTGGGGAGTTGACGGTTTTGTACCGCTAGCTTCAACGCCGCATCCGTAAATCCCGCATGTTTTTAACTGAATTTCAGTGGCGCTGCATTGGCAGGCCGCTAAGTTGCAGGGGCTAAGCTGCCTGCCCAGGTAAACTGCACCAGGGAAATGACCGCCTGGGCCACCGATGCGGTTTCGTTGGCGTTGACGGCAACTATAGGTGGGCGGCGAGCGGGGTCGGGGTAGCCCAGGGCCAGGGCAATGTTGGCGGCATCCCAGGCACCGGAGCAATCGGTGTGGGTGAGACCGATAATCATGGGTGCGGGCGATCGCTGCTTCATGAAGGTCATGATGCGGCGGGCCTCGCGAAACTCGTGGGGTCGATGGGCCGCTACTAGCAAGATGTAGGCGTGGGCCTTTTGAATCAAAATGTCCCACATGAAGTCGAAGCGCGACTGGCCCGGGGTGCCGTAGAGATGCAGGGCCATGTCGGGGCCAAACTGGAGGCGACCAAAGTCAAAGGCGACGGTAGTCCGCTTTTTGATCAGCAGGGCGTCGTCGGTAGCGCGGCGATCGGTGTCTACCACCTCAATTTCGCTGACGGATCGAATAAAGGTGGACTTACCGGCCCCCACAGGGCCGGTGACCACTAAACGCATGATTTCCATGGGTGGGCGGAGGCAATGAAGAATAAGGTGAAACGTCGTGGGGGCACACCATAAATACGAGCGTTCAGAGCAAGTCTGGGGGCTAGCAATGGTGAAAGGTTCCCCCTTGCCCCCTTCAAAAAGGGGGTGTGCTCTCCGCCATCGGGCGCTACATCAAAACGGCTTTCAGATCAGCTAGGGTGCGCTTGATTTCGAGCATCAGCAGGCCTTGCTTGGCCGCTTTGTCGGCCAGTACCAGGAACACGGCATCTTCGCCGCAGCTAGTGAGAATGCCGTAGCCCTTGTCGCCCTCCACAAAAATGCGATCGATGCCGCCGCGGGCTAGCTCGCTGCCAATGCGATCGCCTAGGGAAAGCATGGCAGCCGACATGGCTGAAACCCGTTCTTCATCCATGCCGCCGGGCAGGCAGGCCGCCAAAGGCAGACCATCAGGGGTGACCACTGCCGCCCCTTGAATATCGGTGGTAGAGGTGACAAAGCTTTGCAAAATGTTGGTGAGTTTTTCGGTACTAATAGCCATGGTTAGTTCTCTCTTTGGTTAAGAAAAATGAGGTGAATAAAGCTGAAGTAAAATCAACAGAAAAAGCATGGGGTGGGGTGCTACATTGCTGCGGCACCGGTTTTGACCAACCGTCTAAAGAGACCCTCAGACCAGCCGGTTTCTTTCAGCACTGCTGCCGAAGAAACTTCGATGTAGGCTTGCTCAATAAAGGCCAGATCGACCATACAAATTTTGGCTAGGGCTTCGCGCAGCTGCTCATTTTTGCCGTCGGCCTGGGCGCGTTTGCCCGCCTCATGCACGACGACAGCCATGGCGGGCACGACGTGTTGGGGGCCAATGCCAATGCGTACGTGAATTAGGCCAATGCGCCAGCGCCGCTCAGCGTAGGCATCACCCCAATCATCCATGCCGGTGAACATTTCGTGGAACCAGGCCACAAAGGTTTCGCGCAGCCGGTGAATTCTGCCCTCAGACTCGTTGAGAATGGCGCTCATCTCAGCATCGCGACCGAGATAATCGTAGAAATAGTCGGCCATCTCTGGAGCAATTTCTAAACCCCAATCAGCTGTGGATTGAAGTACTTTACGGTCGTCGGTAGTGAAGCCAATGCGCGACACCATCTTAGACATAAACTCGTTGGGTTCAAGGCTCATCGGGCGAATCCTTAAAGTAGGGCTTTGTTTCAACATCCTTGTTTTATCGCTTTAGACCCAGGCGACAACACGGCGTGAATACCTAAGATTTCGAAATCCGTATATTTTTCAAGAGAGTTCAAAACACGGCCTTCTCTTTGAACTTTAATCACGACTTTGGCGGGTATTTTCTCAGATGGGGAATGCCTTTTTTGCTTAAAGACGATGCCAGCAATACACCCACATAAATAAAGTGTTGTAACTGACTTAAACAACCCTGGGACTGTTAATATCAGTAAAGCAATGCTAAAGCTAATGTTTAGGCGATTGCACTTTAGGAACCCCTACATTGTTTATTTCGGGATCGTGCAACTGGATCTTGCATCTATAGATAAAAGTTGCTTTTTCTCAGAGAACTCTGTTTTGCATTAGGGGCTGCTTTCCCCGTCAGCGATTTCTAAACCGGGACTATTTGTCAACAGTATTAAGCTATGCAAAGAAGAAGCCTGTTCTGCTCCGCCTCAGACTGCGTGAGATTGCGGATATCGGCGACATATTTCTTAAAATAAAGGGGCGCAGGTGGGCTGTTGAGCCCTAGCCTGCGGCGAGAAGGCTATATAGTGAGATGCGATCGCAGCGCCATAGGTCAGACGGGCGACCAATTGCCCATCGCTAAAGCTGCATCCATAGTCAGCCCAACCAACTTTTGGCACCTAGAGGCAGTTAGACCCATGGCCCGACGACCAACGGCAGATGACGGGGTAGATCTAGCCCCCTATATCGATCACTCTTTACTCAGCCCTACGGCTACGGCTGAACAGGTGGCCCAATGGTGTGCCGAGGGCGATCGCTACGGGTTTGCCTCGGTTTGCATTGCCCCGAGCCACGTGCTCCAGGCTGTGGAGCTCCTGCACAACACTAAAGTCAAAGTCTGTACGGTGATTGGCTTTCCCACCGGGGCGACTACCTCAGCTACCAAGCTTTACGAGGCCCAAGAAGCGGCTGAGCGGGGGGCCGACGAGCTCGATGTCGTGATCAATTTGGGGTGGCTCAAAACGGGCAATACCGATGCCATTCACCGAGAAATTGCCACTATTTGTGAAGAGACCGGTCTGCTAGTCAAGGCCATTCTCGAAACCGCCGTGCTCACCCCGCCAGAGATCGCTCTCGCCGCCGAAGTCTGCATGGATGCTGGAGTTTCATTCCTAAAGACCAGCACCGGCTGGCAGGGGGGCGCTACCGTCGAAGTCGTACGCCAGTTGTGGGAACTGACCCAGGGCCAGGTGGGCATTAAAGCCTCTGGCGGCATTGGCACGGCCGCCCAGGCGGTGGCCCTGGTGCAGGCAGGGGCAACCCGGTTGGGCACCTCGCGTGGGGTCGATCTAATGCGGCAGCAGAAAGAGGAGCCAGCCGGTGAGGCGGCGATTGGCGATCGCCCTTAGTCTAGCCCAGGTTGAGCTTGAGGAAGATCAAGCCGACTAGCGTGATTAGTCCGAGGGACTGGCGGAAGTAGTTGACCCCACTAAACAGTTCTAGCCAGGCCCAGGTGAACCAGGTGCCAAAGGCCACCAGTTCAACGGTGGTTTGCAGCGGACTATCGGGAAGAACGCCTTGTAGAACCGTTGCCGTCACCGCCACTAGAATTGGCAAGTTTGGCGGCTGAGCGATAACGAGGTTGCCTTCGCCGTCACGAAAGATGCGATCGAACAAGGAGGGGTACTGCGTCCCAGAAGTCTCTAAATTGCGGTTCATAGGAGGTATAGGCCTGATTGAGAAACGGCTGAGGATTCATGGTAGTGCCGTTGTCCACCGCAGGGGATGTACCGGATGTTAGATATAAAGTAATAGATCAATTTCTTTGGGCTTAAGCACGCCGTTGCTCAACGGTACGGGCTTACGGCCGCATGACAGGACAGCGGTCTAGTGCTAACGGGGAACGTACAATACTAGCAACGCCTATCCGCTGTCCTAGGAGATTATCAATGGCAGAGGTTAGCCCCCGCCTTGACTGGTTGCTCCAGTCTCTCATTGCCTTTATGCCCTATCTGCTCCTAGGTCTTTTTTCGGGCGCATTTGCTTTAACGGCAGGCGCCTTTCTGGCCCGCATCTTGTTTGTAGACTGGTTGCGACCGGTTGAAGAGTTTTGCCTGTTAACGCTCAAGGCGAAAGCTAACCCAATCCTCGATAGAGGTATGACGGCTGTAACCCAGCTAGCTCAAGGCGAAATTACCATCCCTGTGCTGATCGTGGTTGGTGGAATTTTGGTTTACCGCGATCGGGCGATCGCGGCCCTGGTTCTGGCCATTGGGTTGGGCGGGTCGTGGTTACTGAATGGAATCTTTAAATCTTTCTTCCGCCGGGAAAGGCCCGACTTGTGGTCTTCGTCTAAACGCCCGATGGACTACAGCTACCCCAGCGGCCACGCCATGAGCGCGATTTCGTTCTACGGTCTTTTGGCCGCCGCTCTAACCTCTCTTAACATTCCGCTGGAGATCACGGCTACGTTAGCTCTGACTTTAACCCTAGGGGTGGGGTTTAGCCGAGTATATTTGGGTGTGCATTGGCCAACCGATGTGTTGAGCGGCTGGGTCGCTGGCGGTATCTGGCTGGGGGTTTGTCTGCTAGGGCTAGTGCGAATTGGCGGCCTTTGAGGGCATGGGTCTTTCGGTGAAGTCCTTATAAATCAAGGACTTTAGAATTAGGGATTTGCGGCTCAGAGTTTTGCGGCTCAGAGTTTTGAGGGTGCGGGATGAAATCAAAAATGCTGTTTTTCTCAGCAGCACTGTTTTGTTCAGTGAATGTGACCACTAGCTCAGGGGTGGGCACATAGATCCAGAGGGCTTTAGGAACAACCTCAACGATGACCGGCGTTGTGCCGATACATTCCCCATCGGCATGAACATCGAGCGCCGGATATGCTCTCACTTCAATCGCAGCGGCCTGATGCATTTTGAGCCGTTCATGGGGTAGCTGTTTGCCCCGCATAGCCGCAAAGAAGTGGCGAAAGTGATCCCACTTAGAGGGCTTGTTGATATAAATGAGGTCAAGCTTACCATCATTCATTTTGGCCTCGGGTGCTAGGGCAAACTCGATACCATAGCGAGGGCTGTTGCAGACATTGACTTGCAAAGTACTCAGCCGCACCCTTCTGCCATCAAAGCGCAAGGCCAAACGGTGTGGCCTAAACTGCAGGAAGGTTTTGAAGCCAGTAAAAAAGCTTTTAGTAGCCGCCCAATAATTGCTCTTAATGCCTTCCTTGACGTCATCTCCACAGGGAAAAAGTGAGGCTTCTAGCCCTATGCCCACTACTTCCATAAAGTAGTGATTATTGGCTTTGCCTAGGTCAAATTGGCCGCGCTCTCCCTCTATAAAAACTTGTATAGCCTGTGCCATATCTGTAGGAATATTTAGGCTGGCCGCAATATTATTGCGAGTGCCAAGGGGAATAATGCCCAGTGCCGTCTGAGTATGTGCCAAGCCCCGAGCGACAGCTTCAATTGTGCCGTCGCCCCCGGCGACAACCACCAAGTTTGCTCCCGATTTTGCGGCTGCGGCCGCTAACCCTTGGCCATTTTCCTCGGCTGTTGTGGGACAGATTTCGGCGTGGATACCCTGGCTGTGTAAGGCGTTGGTAAGATCGGGCACTAGCTGAGAATTTTCACTTGGCCCGGCGGTGGGGTTGACGATTAGTACGGTGTTCATCTCTGGAGTCTCCCGATTAGATTTCACAGAGCTATACAGCGGTGTGAAGCGCAGTGGACGTTGGCAAAAAGCTCAGGCTGCTGTCGTCTGCGATCGCCCTATCCTTTACTAGGCTAGGTTGAAATGCTCCCTATAAACATGGGAGTGATGGGCACCTTCAGCTTAAATAGCGCGTACTCCACTGCATCCATCATGACAGGCGCGCACAGGTAACGTATTGGCAGCTGCCCCAAGGTTGAGGAATATGGCAGCGGGATAGGTCTTTATTCACAGAGCCAGTTTCGTCTTCCCAACCGTCGTGACCCTTGCGCCGCACCTAGACAATAGTGAGATCGATCCGGTCTTGGGGTTCAGATCTTAGGGCAGGCACCGCCCACCAGCGGTAAATCAATGTCACGGACAGAGGCGAGGCTTAAGCCCCAAATGGGTTGGTCGGCAGGCCGGGCACGGGAGCTGCGATCGCAAACAAATCCCCTGAATAAAACCCCTGCTGAATCTCCTTTTGGCTCAGCCCCACGGAGGCAGTGGTGACGTAGAGAGTTTGTCGGTTAGGGCCGCCAAAGGTGGGGCAGGTGGGGCGCTGCACGGGCAGGTTAACCCGGCCCAAGGCTTCCCCAGAGGGGCTAAAGCAGGCCACACAACTGCCATTCCATAGGGCGGTCCAGATATTGCCGTCGCTGTCGATTGTCAGGCCGTCGGGTTCGATAGATTCATCTTCGTCGCCCAGGTCGATGGCAACGGTGCGATCGCTAATCTCCCCCGTTGCCCCATCAAACCTGTAGGCAAAAATTTTGCGCTGGGGTGAGTCAGTTAAATAGAAGGTGTGGCCGTCGGGGCTCCAGCCCAGCCCGTTTGAGATCGTCAGCTCTGTTTCCATAGTGCGCACCGAGCCATCGGGGTCGTAGCGGTAGAGGGCCGCATGGCCAGGGTAGTCTGGGCTCATAGAGCCAATCCAGAAGCGGCCCTGGGGGTCGCACTTGCCGTCGTTAAAGCGGGTGCTGGGGGCATCAAACTCAAAGGTGTGGAGCGTTTCGACCTTTCCCGAGGTGAGATCGAGGTTGGTGATGCGATCGCCCATGGCCAGCAGCAGCTTTTCGCCCGCCATCAAGGCCATGGCACTGCCCACATCGCCCACATCCCAATGGCAGTCGTCACCGCTGCTGGGCTCAAACACATGGACGCGGTGGTTGAGAATATCGACCCAGTAGAGCACTTGCTTGTCGCCATCCCATAGGGGTCCTTCCCCCAGGCGAGCGCGGGCGTGGAGTACGTTTTGGGTTGATAGCTCAGGCAGAGTCGCAGCGGTCATGGGGGCACCGGGGTTACTTACAGAAGCGTCGCACAGCGTGAATGGGCATATCCCTATCTAAAGACAGAGCCGGGCTTTAAGAGCAATACCACGGCAGCATGAAGGGGAGGGGACAGGGTAGAGGGTTCAAGGTATAAGGCATTCCTTAAAACCTACACCTTATACCCTGCACCCCTACAGCTCCGCCGCCTGGCGAATTGCATCGGTCGTCTCAATCTGCTCCTGGCTAAATCCGGCCTGTTCTAAGTGGTCTAAATAAGCTCGGCCTGTGTAGCGACTGTCGAGCGAAAGCGCCTGACGGTAATTGGCGATCGCCTCAGTATTGTTCCCTGCTGACCAGTGGGCTAGCGCTAGCGCCACCCAAGGGTGAGGGTTTCCCGGCTCTAGCTCGGTGGCGGTCTGGGCTTCAGCTATGGCCTGCTCTCCCTGCCCCAACCGCTGATAGGCCAGGCTGAGGTTGTAGTGGGCAATTTCGTTGTTGGGCTCCAGTTCGGCAGCGCGGGTGTGGGTCTCCACCGCGGCCTCTAGCTGTCCATCTACCAGATACACGATGCCCAGGGCGTTGAGGGCGGGCACATGCTCTGGGCTGTAGTTCAGGGCTGTTTGCAGTGCAGCGGCAGCAGGGGCCGCGAAGCCAGCGAGGTGCTGAGTCCAGCCCAGCAAGACCTGACCTTCGGGGTTGCGGGGGTCGAGGGCGGCGGCGATCTTGAGGGTGGCGATCGCCCGCTCCATATCTCCCTGCTGCCGAAAGGCCAACCCCTCCTGTCGGTAGCGGGCTGCCGTTGCCGCATCCGCCAAGAACGTTGGTAACGCTAGATTGTCCAGCGCCTCTGGGGAAAGCGTAGTGGACTGCCACGGCACCGCCGCCTCTCGTTGGCAGCTCGCCAGGGCAAAAGCCGTACAGAGTAGCCAACCAGAGACTTTTCCCATAGATCGTGTTTGCTGGATTTGTTGAGAGGCTCGGGTTAATACTTTATAGGCTCCTGCCTCAAACCGCTCTACGCCCCATCTTTTCCCCATCCCCTCAGCCTTTTCCCCAGAGAGTTCTCCCTGAACTGTTTGGGGCCACCGTTTCATGGCATACCAGTGCCGACTCTGCGATCGCCTACAAATAACTCTCCCAAGCAGCCCCAGATGGTGGATGCAGCCCAGCCAGCCGTTAGCGCTTACCTTTTGCCTTAAAATTTGGTCACGGCGGTTACCCTCCCCACAGCTCGGCTTTTAGTTAACTTCTCCAACGGCACCCTATGGCTACCGGATATCTCGCGCTTGTACTCCACGCCCATCTGCCCTACGTGCGCCACCCCGAGAGTGACTACGTTCTAGAAGAAGAGTGGCTCTACGAGGCGATTATCGAGACCTACGTGCCCCTGCTCACCATGTTTGAGGGGCTCAAGCGCGACGGCATCGACTTCAAGCTCACTATGAGCATGACGCCGCCCCTGGTTTCCATGCTGCGCGACCCGCTGCTGCAAGAGCGCTTCGACGCTCACCTGGCCATGCTCGAAGAACTCACCGAGCTAGAGGTCGAGCGCCACGTCCACAACGGCCACCTGCAATATTTAGCTGAAACTTACGCCAAAGAGTTCAACCACGTCCGCAACGTGTGGGAGAGCTACAGCGGCGACCTGGTCACCGCCTTTAAGCAGTACCAAGACAGCAATAACCTCGACATCATCACCTGCGGGGCCACCCACGGCTACCTGCCGCTGATGAAGATGTATCCCGAAGCGGTATGGGCGCAAATTCAGGTTGCTGCCGAGCACTATGAAGACACCTTTGGCCAACCCCCTAAGGGCATTTGGCTGCCCGAGTGCGCCTACTACGAAGGTCTTGAGCGCATGGTGGCCGACGCGGGTCTGCGCTACTTCCTTACCGATGGCCACGGCATTCTCTACGCTCGGCCCCGGCCTCGGTTTGGCAGCTACGCCCCCATCTTTACTGAGAGTGGTGTCGCCGCCTTTGGCCGCGATCACGAGTCGTCGCAGCAGGTGTGGTCGTCCCAGGTAGGCTATCCCGGCGCACCCGAGTACCGCGAGTTTTACCGTGACCTGGGCTGGGATGCCGAGTACGAATACATCAAGCCCTACATCATGCCCAACGGCCAGCGCAAGAATGTGGGCATCAAATATCACAAGATTACCGGCAAGGGTCTGGGCCTCTCCGACAAGCAGCTCTACGACCCGTACTGGGCCAAAGAAAAAGCCGCCGAGCACGCCGCCAACTTTATGTACAACCGCGAGCAGCAGATCGGCCATCTCCACGGCCTGATGCAGCGCCCGCCGATCATTGTGTCGCCCTACGACGCCGAGCTATTTGGCCACTGGTGGTACGAAGGTCCCTGGTTCCTCGACTACCTGTTCCGCAAGAGCTGGTTTGACCAAAGCACCTACGAAATGACCCACCTGACCGACTACCTCGAAGGTCACCCCACCCAGCAGGTGTGTCGCCCTTCTCAGTCGAGCTGGGGCTATAAGGGCTTCCACGAATACTGGCTGAACGAAACTAACTCTTGGATTTATCCCCATCTGCACAAGGCCGCCGAGCGCATGATCGACCTGGCCAAGCGCGAACCTGCCGACGAGCTAGAGTGGCGCGCCCTCAACCAGGCGGCGCGGGAACTGCTGCTGGCGCAGTCGTCTGACTGGGCCTTCATCATGCGTACGGGAACGATGGTGCCCTATGCAGTGCGGCGGACGCGATCGCACCTGATGCGCTTCCAAAAGCTGTGGGACGACATTCTGCGCGAAAAAATCGACTCTGGCTGGCTAGAGAAGATCGAAGTGGTCGACAATATCTTCCCCAACATCAACTACCGCGTCTACCGCCCGCTGTAGGCGCTTCCACAGAACCCCGATTTTTTGAAAAATCAGGGTTCTGTGGTTTGACAAATTAAAATGCAGGGTAGTGTCACTTAATGCAATGGTTATCACTGCTCCAGAACCCAAGTCTGACCTGCTCCCGGTAGGTGAACAGCGGGTGCTGCTGCGCGGCGTGTCTTGGCAAGGGTATTTACAAATTTTAGAGGCGCTGCCCCAGTCCCGCGGTTCGCGGCTCACCTACGACGACGGAGTTTTAGAAATCACCGTGCCGTTAGAAGATCACGAGTTTTCGGGGCGGCTGATTGAGCGGTTTATTTTGACCCTGGTAGAACTCATGGGTCTGCGGATCAAGACCATGGGGTCAACCACGATGAACTATCCTGGCCTCAGAAAAGGGGCTGAGCCTGATAACGCCTACTACATTCAAAATCAACCCCTGGTGAAGGGGCGCAATGTGGTGTTTGGCGAAGACCCACCGCCCGATCTGGTGGTCGAGGTCGACATTACCCATACCGATATCGCCAAGAATCAGTTCTACGCCAGCCTAGGGGTGCCGGAATTTTGGCGCTTTAACGGTAAGGTCTGGCGGGTATATGTGCTGCAAGACGGTGTTTATAGCGAAGTAGAGCTGAGCCCAACCTTTCCCCAGATTCCCAAAGACCTGCTCTATGGGTTTTTGAGTACTGCTAAGGATGATGAAATTGCGGCTGTGCAAGATCTGCGGGCCTGGTGGCAGGCGAATAATTAACTCAACGGTGGGCGATCGCACCCCAGTCCACGATCGCACCATCTGGGTAATCCAACGCTATAGAACTCTGTGGCATGGCATGGTCGCTAACTCTGGGCAAAGGCTACGCTTCAGCATTGGGGCAATGGTGCTGGGTCTGGTTGAGGTCTGCGGGGCGATCGCAAGCCCGGTGCAGGCTCAGGCAGGGGCGATCGCACCACCAGCCTATTGGGATGCTGTCGAAGATGCCAAAACACCAGAGCCTAACGAAGTCTTTAGAGACTTGACTGCCATTACGCGCCAAAACAACGCTCTAACGTGGAATCAGCAGGGCCAAGTTTTAGTGGCGACCTGGGCTGACTGGGTGGGCTATACCCAGAATGTGGGGCATCAACTGATTGTCACTCGCGATGTCTGGGTTACAGTCGTCCCTGACCTGCAAAGCTTTTGCGAAACCTATACTCCAACCGCTGAGGTTTCCTTAGCGGCACGTCTCGGCCAGGTGCTCGGTTTGCCGCCTGAACCTGCTGCCCAGGCTGTCAATCGTCAGGTGGTCGAGACCTGGGTCGATCCACAGTTTCTCTTTCGCCCTAGCCCCGACCCTGAAATTACTGATCATGAGGCTGAACTGCGCTTTCGCACCGCCAGTGAATTTATCTCGGTGCCGATCAGCTATCAGCACTGGTTTTACGCCCAGTACGATCAGCGCTATCAATATCAGGGACAGCCGATCGCAGTCAACAGTGTAGAACCCCCGAGTGCCATGCCTTACCCTTGGACTCAGTTGGGTTACACGTATGATTGGGGCGATCGCGCCGACTGGGCTACGCTTGACCCAACCCGCCCAGACAATGTGGGCTTAAGCGAGTTCGTGATTCGTCAGTGGTCACCGATCGCAGTCCAAGCCGCGCAGCCGATTAACGACTACTGCCGCTAGGGGCACAAACTCAAGAACTCAGAATTTTCTAAAACCCTTAGGTTCGCGCGACGACAGCCCGTGGCCTTCCCTCGGCGGCACCAGATGATTAGTCGCCTCTTGCAAATTCTCAAAACCAGCGCAGCGTGTTGATTGACGACTACTGCATCCATGGGCCAAGGCTCAAGCCGCCAGGAAACTGACAACTCTAGCCATTAAGAACTATTCTCAAGAAGATGGCTCTTTCTCTCTGGCATGGCTAAACAACCCTTCGCAAAATTTCCGACCGCCTGGTCGCGACGTCAATTTCTGGGCTGGGGGGCTGGGGGCATTGGGGCCGTGGCGACGGCGGCAGTGGTGGGATCAACCTGGGCGGGGCGATCGCAGGCCGCGCGCATTCCCCCGTTGCCCGAGGGCTATTCGTCGCCGACTGCCAACAGCTTTGACCCCATGGCCCTGCTGCGAGACTTTGACCACGGCACGCTCAAGTCGGAAAACGGTCGCACTGTGCGGGAATTTGAGGTGACGGCCAACAGCTCACCCCTCCAGCTCAACAGTGCCATTACCTTCATGAGCTGGAACCTCAACGGCAGAGTCCCAGGCCCCACCCTGCGGGCCAAAGCCGGAGAGCGGGTGCGAATTATCTTCCACAACCAAGACGGGCATTCCCACAGCATGCACTTTCACGGCATTCACCCCGCTGAGATGGATGGCGTTCAGCCGATTCGCCATGGCCAGACGATGGTGTATGAGTTTGAGGCCGGGCCGTTTGGGGTGCATCCCTACCATTGCCACGTTGCTCCAGTGACCCGCCACATCAGCAAAGGGCTTTATGGTCTATTTATTGTGGATCCGCCCGAGGGTCGTCCACCTGCGGACGAAATGGTGTTGGTGATGGGCGGCTTTGACATCGACAACGATGAGCACAACGAGCTGTATGCCTTTAACGGCGTTCCTAACTACTACCGAGATCACCCGATTCCTATTTATCAAAACCAGCGGGTGCGGCTATATCTGCTCAACATGATTGAGTTTGACGTAGCGGTGACCTTCCACATTCATGCCAACCTGTTTCAAATTTTTCCCACAGGGCGCACCCTCACCTCAACCGGCGATTCTGACGTGATCACCATGGGCACCGCCGAGCGCCACATTCTAGAGTTTGCCTACCCTTATCCCGGTCAATATATGTTTCATCCCCATCAAGATGCGATCGCAGAGCATGGCTGCATGGGGCTGTTTGATGTCTTGCCGGCCTAGGTTTCAAGCCTCGCTCGCCGCCGCTGCCCCAGATCTTATTGACATGCGATCTCAGATAGCCCTAGGCTCATAGAGATAAGACTAAACGCAATTTATTCTCAATTAACACTGATATGGCAAAGCAACTCAAGCCTGTAGAGCTGTTCCTGGCGGTTGGTTTAGCGGCGACGTTAGGAGCCTGTGGCGGGGCAACACCCGAAGGTGGTGAAGCCGCTACCGAACCCTCTCCCACCGCAGATGCGGCCCATGGCGGCGGCGAGGGCGGCGAAGGTGGTGAGGGAGGTGAAGGTGGCGAGGGCGGCGAAGCTGGAGCCACTAGCAATCCTGATGTCGACTATATGACCAGCCTGGCGCTGATGAAAGGTCACCTGATGGTGGCAGAAGAGCTGATCGCCGCCGGTAACTATGAGGAAGCTGAACCCCATATTGGTCACCCGGTCGAGGAGCTCTACGGTGGGGTCGAGGCCCAACTCGCTGAGCGCAATGTCCCGCCATTCAAAGACCACCTCAATGAGCTGCTTGATTTGACCAAGTCTGCTCCCGAGAGCGATCAGCTCAAAACCGAATTTGACGAATCGATCGCGGCGGTTGATGGTGCGATCGAGGCCTTGCCCGCTGACCAGCGCGAGTCACCTGGCTTTGTGCTAGACGTCATCACCCAGGTGCTCAAAACCGCTGCTGAAGAATATGAAGCCGCCGTGGTAGATGGCAAAATTGTGGAAGCGGTTGAGTATCAAGACTCGCGCGGGTTCGTTGTCTATGCCGACCAGCTGTACCAAACCATTGCCCAAGAGATGGAACAGACCCGCGCTGAAGACCACACTGCGATCGCCAAGAGTTTGCAAGAGTTAAAGACAGTTTGGCCTACGGTAACTCCTCCAGAAACACCGGTCAAAGAGCCCGCCGATGTCCATATCCTGGTCTTGCAAGTTGAACAGCGCGGTTCGTAAGCAGGCGATCGCAGGGCCACTGATAGCGATGCCCAGCGGCCATTGATAGCGGTGGGATTGTTGGGCTAGAACAGCCAAATCCATGGTGGATATGTCGGGGTTAGCTACGGAGCGCTCAGTCGCAGCGGGCGAAACGTGGCAAAATGCCCGCTATCGCCCTTGTTGCACCCCGACCCCCATGGAAATTGACCCTGAGCTGCTAGACCCCTCGACTCGCTATAAGCTGCTGATTGGCAGCGTCGTGCCCCGGCCGATCGCTTTTGTCTCCAGCCTGTCGCCTGAGGGCGTGGCCAACCTGGCCCCCTTCTCCTACTTCAACGCTGCGGGCCACAAGCCCCTGGCGCTGATGTTTAGCATCAGCCTCAAGCCCGACGGCAGCGAAAAAGATACTCTGCGCAATGTGCGCCCTCACAACGAAGGCGGCACTGGCGAATACGTGATCAACCTGGCGGTCGAGTCCTACGCTCACCAGGTGGCGGAATGTGCCGAGCCGCTACCCTACGGCGAGTCGGAATTTGCCTATGTGAACCTGTCGCCCGCCCCCAGCCGAGTGATCAAACCGCCCCGCGTGGCGGAGTCGCCCGTGGCCTTTGAGTGCCGCACTCTGCAAATTGTGCCGGTGGGCGAGTTTCACATTGTGATTGGCCAGGTGGTGCATCTGTTTGTGCGCGACGACGTGCTGGGCGAGAACAACCGCATTGATGTTGACAAAGTGGGGGCGATCGGGCGGATGGCGGGCTATGAATATTGCCGCACGGGCGATCGCTTTGAAATTCCCAACGGCTTCCCCAAGTAGCTCCAGGTCTAGTGGGATGATGGGTAAGCAATCAATCGGAGTGCGGCGGATGAGCGATGTAAGTGAGCAAGATTTGGGCCATGTGCGGCGAGCGATCGCCCTTTCCCATAGCGCCCGTGAGGCCGGCAACCGCCCCTTTGGTGCCGTGCTGGCCGATGCCTCAGGCCAAGTGCTGGCCGAAGCCGAAAACAACCAGATCACCGAGCATGACTGCACCGGCCACGCCGAAACCGTGCTGCTGCGCCAAATGGACAAAAGCTTCAGCCCAGACACTCTCAAAGACTGCACCCTCTACGCCAGCACCGAACCCTGCCCCATGTGTGCCGGGGCGATCTTTTGGAGCGGGGTGGGGCGGCTAATCTATGCGCTGGGCAGCGATCGCCTCTACAGCTTCCAGGGCGAATCTCCCTTTCAGCTGCATTTAGGCAGCCGCGAGGTGCTTAAGCACGGCAAGCGCCCGGTCGAAGTCATTGGTCCCGTGCTTGAAGACGAAGCACTGGAGGCCTTTGAGGGGTTTTTCTAAGCTTGTTTGCCGTTGATTTAGCCATCCTGGGGTTATGGATCTATTCAAATTTGCGCTGGGGCCCTACGAGTTTTTCGCCGCCATTCTTGGGGGCATGCCCCTCATATTGGCGATCTTCTTGCTCTACAACCCAGCCATTAGCCTGCAAGCTTTTATCGGTTTGATTCTAACCAAGTTGTCCCTTCAGGTATTGATTGCGCTGGCGTTTGCTAGCTATCTCTTAGGGGGCTTAGCGCAGGGCGTGACCTGGAAGTTTTTTTTGGCTCTGTGTAATCTGTCGAAGCGAGATTTCCACTATTTCCCAGTTGAAATTCTTCTCAACCGAGGCGAGTGGCTGCAAGGGCTGGCTAAAGATACTGATCCCAAAACCCTCGATTTTGAGAACCGCTTAGTGCTGCTGCTGCACGATAAAATTGGTATGCCAAAAACGATGAATCATCTCTATTCGAGGGTCTGCTCATATCTAAAAAAGAATAATAGGCCCTCCCTGGTTACCGCAGATTTGTACCAGGCTACCCATATCATGTACCGCAACATCTCGTTTGGGCTGCTGATCCTAGGCGGAGTGTTTTGGGTCAATATTTTCCGCGTCGGAGCAGCATCCTTTGAGCAGGTGGCGTTGTTTCTTGGGGCCTTGGTGCTGTCCTACATTGCATTTTTCCGCTCAGTTTCTTTTAAGCAGTGGCACGCCAGAGAGGTTTTGCTGGGGTTTTACTTCGCCGCCTGTGCAATTGATCGTGCTACCGCAACGGGTGATGCTCAGCCAAAAGTTTTTCGACCTTAGCTTCGTCAATGCGGGCGGTGACCTGCTTGGCTTCGTGCAGATCGCGCACCGTTTTGGAGAGGCTAGCGGTAGACCCCAGGGCAAACAACGTGCCCATGCCCATGTAGCCTTTTACCCAAGCATTCACCGGCAGGCAAAAGATGCCCAGCGATAGGCTGCCCACCGACAGCAAAAAGGCTAGCCAGGTTTGCACGACCCAAGCTTGACTATGACTAGATGGCGGCTGCACAGAATTCATCGGCTGACTCCTTAACGGTGTGAATGACTACGCCAACCCTAGGCGAGTCTGCCGCTGCGTCATCTACAGTAGAGACACTTTTTCAAATGCTCTAAGGTGCAGTGATATCGAGAGCCGTTCACGACTATCGCACCAGTTAATTTGGCTAGGACACTTTGGTAGGCGGAAACCTCTGGGTAGGGCGGTGCAGCGCGATGCCTATGTCGAACCTGTCCTAGACTCGATAGAGATTTGCAAGGGTTCTCTCCTTGACGGCCCCAGTGGACGTATCTACAATGTAATTACTTCGCGTCTGGGCACACACCGTCTATGGGCACCGCCATTAGAACTCGCATTGTCAAAATTGGTAATTCCCAGGGCATTCGGATTCCCAAACTGTTGCTAGAGCAGAGCGGGCTTAATGCAGACGTAGAAGTAGAGGTAGAGGGCGATCACCTCGTCATTCGCACCGCGCCTCGCCAGCGAGCCGGATGGGAGGACGCCTTTGCCGCCATGGCAGACAGTCACGACGACAACCTGCTCGACGACCTCAACCCCACCGACTGGGACGACGCTGAATGGGAATGGTAGTCAACCGCTTCGACGTTTTTCTCGTCAACCTCGACCCCACCGTGGGCAACGAAATTAGAAAAACACGGCCCTGCGTGGTGATCTCGCCCGACGAGATGAATCGCTACATTACCACTGCGATCGTGGCCCCCATGACGACCAAGGGCAAACTCTACCCCACCCGCATTGCCTGCCATTTTGAGGGTAAGAACGGCCAGATTGTTTTAGACCAAATTCGTACCGTCGATAAGGCTCGGTTGGTTAAGCGCCTAGGCCAAATCGGCGTTGGGGAGCAGAGAATGCTGCTTGAAACCCTGGCCGAAATGTTTGCTGAGTAACTTTAGGGCGTGTCATCAATTAGGTAAGGTGGGAGAAGTTGAGTTTCAGGTTTGTGATACTGATGCCAACCCGCCGCTACGCCCTACGCGATGACCAATGGGAACGAATCAAGGATTGGCTGCCTGGACG